>JGI26255J51710_1000386_pt1 | contig 17410 bp, 18 predicted proteins | sample SaaInlV_135m_DNA_2_FD_51710 | JGI IMG/M metagenome (IMG submission 51710)
GGCTTTTTCTTTTTCTTTCTTTTCTGCTTTAGAGTCCAAACCTTCTAAATCACCTTTGGCGATTGATTTAAGGTTTTTGCCTTCAAACTCGTTAAAGTTATTAACCATCCACTCGTCAACGCGGTCAGACAGAAGCAGTACTTCGATGTCTTTTTGCTTGAAGATTTCTAAATGAGGAGAGCCTTTAGCGGCAGCGTAAGTTTCAGCAGTAACGTAGTAGATGTCTTTTTGATCTTTACCCATACGCTCGATGTAATCCGCCAGTGACACGGTTTGATTTTCGCCGTCTGATTTGGTGGTGGTGAAACGCAACAGAGAAGCAATTTTGTCTTTATTAGAAGAGTCTTCAACCACACCTTCTTTCATCACCATGCCAAATTCTTTCCAAAATTCAGCGTATTTTTCTGGCTTGTTTTTAGCCATTTTTTCTAATTCTTTTAAAACTCTACTAACCGAAGCTTTTCGAATAGCATCAACCACTTTGTTGCTTTGCAGGATTTCACGAGAAACGTTAAGCGACAAATCAGCCGTATCAATCACACCTTTGATGAAACGTAGGTACAAAGGCATAAGCTCTTCGTTGTCTTCCATGATGAACACGCGCTTAGCGTAAAGCTTAATACCGCCTTTGCGCTTTGGCTCCCACATGTCGAACGGGGCTTTTTTAGGAATGAATAATAAAGAGGTGTAGTCTAATTTACCCTCAACTTTATTGTGTAGCTGCGTTAGTGGGCCTTCGAAATCGTAAGTTAATGATTTGTAGAATTCATCGTAGTCTTCTTGTTTTAGGCTTTTTTTGTCTTGTGTCCAAAATGCATTGGCTTTATTAACACTTTCGTATTCAATTTCTTTATCGTCTTCTGATGGTTTGATCATCATGATTGGAATGGTGATGTGATCAGAGTATTTTGAAATGATTGAACGTAGACGATAGTCGTCTAAGAATTCTTTTTCTTCTTTTTTGATGTGAAGCGTGATTGTGGTACCAAAATCTTCTACTTTGGTGGTTTCTAATGAATACTCACCTTTGCCTTTTGATGACCAAACCGTGCCTTTAGTTTTAGCATCACCTGCTTTTCTGGTGCTTAGAGTTACTTCATCGGCAACAATAAAGGCAGAGTAGAAACCAACACCAAACTGACCAATTAGATTAGAGTCTTGAGCTTGTTTCTCGTCTAGGTTTTTTAAGAATTTTTGCGTACCTGAATTTGCAATGGTACCAATGTTTTCCATGACTTCGTCTTGTGTCATGCCGATGCCGTTGTCACTAATGGTGACGGTGCCGGCGTCTTTGTCGGCAGATACGTGAATTTGTAGATCTTCTTTTCCCTCGACTAATTTGTCGTTGGATAGGGATTCAAACTTAAGCTTATCAATAGCGTCAGAGGCGTTTGAGATAAGTTCTCTTAGGAATATTTCTTTGTTGGAATACAAAGAATGAATCATTAAATGTAGAAGTTGTGAGACCTCGGTTTGGAAAGCATGAGTTTTTTTGGTGCTTTTTGTCTTTGCGCTCTTTGCAGTCATTTATATTGTCCTTATTGTTTGACGTAAAATACATTGATATGGGCAAAGTGAAAAAAATCAACTAAAAATGCAAAAACAAATCAATCGGTTTATTTTGTATTTAAAAGTTGAGCGTGGATATGCGCTGAATACTCAGCAAGCGTATGCGCGAGATTTGCAAAAATTACTAGCCTTTACTCAGACGCAAAGTGTGGAAAGATGGGCGAGTTTGAGCAGTGAAAACCTGAATCTATTTGTAATGACGATGCGTCATCAAAACATTAGTGGTCGTACTATTAGGCGGCATTTGTCTTCGATTAGAGGTTTTTTATCTTATTTGGTTAATCAAGGCTTGCTTGAGGTTAATTGTGCTCAAGGCTTGCAATCACCTAAGGTTGCAAAGAGCTTACCCAAAACACTGGATTATGAAAGGCTGGTACAAATGCTAACACCTAAGTCGAGTGCATTCTCAGAGCTAAGAGATGCTGCAATGGTGGAAGTGCTTTATTCTTGTGGATTAAGAGTGTCAGAATTGGTGGGGCTAGATATTGAAGACGTGGATGCAAGTCAGGGATTTTTGCGAGTGATGGGTAAAGGCTCAAAAGTACGCTATACGCCGTTGGGTGAATCAGCACAAAAATCGATCAATCGTTATTTGCAAAAGACAAGCCATACGAACAAGGCTTTGTTTGTTAATAATAGACAAGAGCGAATTAGCACTAGAACCGTGCAAAATATTATTAAAAACAGGGCATTGTCCGTTGGTATTAAGGTGAACGTTCATCCGCACATGTTGCGCCACGCGGCAGCAACGCATTTTTTGCAGTCGAGCCATGATCTGCGATCGGTGCAAGANTTTTTGGGGCACAAGAGTATTAAATCAACCCANGTGTATACNCACCTTGATTTTTTGGAGTTGTCGAAGGTATATGACAAGTGCCATCCAAGGGCAAAAAAATCATCATGAATTTTAAAGCTAGACTGGCTTCTGAGTATTTAAAAGCAGGTGGGGTGATTAGCCATCCTACCGATACCATTCAAGGCTTGAGTTGTTTGCCAAGGTTTGAGCATTCAATGCATCGATTGCTAAAAATCAAGCAAAGATCTGCCGCTAAAGGGTTAATTCTACTGGCGAGTGATGTGCGTTATCTTGAAGATTATGTGGCGGATGTGTCGCAATTAAAATCGATTAAAAATACCGATGTACCCACCACTTATTTACTAAAGGCAAGCTCAAAAATATCTAAACTATTGACAGGTGAGTTTAGCACGGTGGCGATTAGACTAACTGATAACGCCTTGATTGCAGAGTTGTGCAAGGCTACCAACAGTGCGCTGGTTTCAAGTAGTGCCAATACGACTGGAAAACACAGCGCCACTAGCGTGCTGAATTTAAATGTGTTTTTTAAAGGAGAATTGGACTTTATGATTGCCCCGAAAAACTATAATAACTCGCCATCACGAATTATTAATTTAGAAACGGGAGAGCGCCTTAGATGATTGATCAGGTTAAAAAATATTTGCTGGCATTGCAGTCTGATATATGCACTCAACTTGAGCAAGTTGATGGTAAGGCTAGCTTTATTAAAGACAACTGGAAAAAGGAGGGAGGAGCTGGCGGTGGCTTAACTCGTGTGCTAACTGATGGCGCTGTGTTTGAGCAAGCAGGTGTTAACTTTTCCCTTGTGCGTGGCGATAATATGCCGGCTTCAGCCACGGCACTTAGGCCTGAATTAGCAGGACGGAGCTTTACGGCATTGGGTGTGTCTTTGGTAATTCATCCGCACAACCCTTACGCGCCAACTTCACATGCGAACGTTCGATTTTTTATCGCAGAAAAAGAAGGCGAAGATCCGATTTGGTGGTTTGGTGGCGGCTTTGATTTAACCCCGTATTACGGCTTTGATGAAGATGCGATTTTGTGGCATCAAACAGCTAAAGAGGCTTGCGATCCGTTTGGTAAAGATGTGTATGCAAAATATAAAAAATGGTGTGATGATTATTTTTACCTGAAGCATCGTGACGAACAACGTGGTGTTGGTGGACTGTTTTTTGATGATTTAAATGAAGGTGGGTTTGATGAGTGCTTTGCTTTTATGCAAAGTGTTGGAAATGGCTATATTAAAGCTTATCGACCGATTGTGCAGAAGCGTAAAGACACGTCGTATGGTGAACGNGAAAGNCAGTTTCANCTGTATCGCCGTGGTCGCTACGTGGAATTTAACCTAGTGTATGACCGTGGTACGTTGTTTGGTTTGCAAACCGGCGGTCGCACCGAATCCATTCTTATGTCATTGCCACCGTTAGTGCGTTGGGAGTATCAGTACGAGCCTGAAGAGGGTAGCGAGGAAGCTAGATTGTACGAGCGCTATATTCAGCCTCAAGATTGGCTAGGCCTCAAATAGCCTGTATGAAGNACACTATTGACGCCAAACGATTGCTTTGCCCAATGCCGGTAATTCGCCTGGGTGAGATGATTGATACTGTTGATAANGGTGATTTGATCGAAATGCTAGCCACCGACCCTGGTGTGTTGCACGACATACCTGCTTGGTGCAAAGTGCATGGACATAAAGTACTTGAAATTACACAAAAATCCGATGAGATTATTCTACTTGTGGAGAAAATAGGGTAGAATTGTGCGCTGTTTTTATTGTAAATAACAGCTTTACATAATATAACAATAAAACCAACAAGAATTTTGCTTGCAACGGCGCAGGCTGTTTGACAATGATTGTCAGTAAATATAACAGTTAAAAAAAATAGGAGAAGATATGTCTGCTAAAGATGTAATGAAGATGATTAAGGATAATGAAGTTAAATTCATTGATTTCCGTTTTACCGATACCATTGGTAAAGAACAGCACGTAAGTGTGCCAGCACATCAAATTAATGCTGATAAATTAGAAGAAGGCCAGATGTTTGATGGTTCTTCAATCGCCGGTTGGAAGCCAATTAATGAATCAGATATGATTATGAAGCCAGATACTGCAACGGCAGTAATAGATCCATTCACTGAAGAGTCAACTTTAAATATTACTTGTGATATTATTGAGTCAAATGATATGAAAGGCTATGAAAAAGACCCTCGTTCTATCGCTAAGCGCGCTGAAGCATATCTAAATGAAACAGGTATTGGTGATACAGCCTACTTTGGCAATGAACCAGAGTTCTTTATTTTTGATAGCGTAAAGTGGGATACAGGCTTTGGCCTTGGTAAGGCGTTTTATGAGATTCATTCTGAAGAAGCAGACTGGGAATCTGGTTCTGATTTAGAGGGTGGCAATAAAGGACATAGACCAAGAATTAAAGGTGGTTATTTTCCTGTTCCTCCAGTGGATTCTTTACACGACTTGCGTGCACAAATGTGTTTAGCCATTGAAGAGATGGGCGTAACCACTGAAGTGCATCACCACGAAGTGGGCACAGCAGGTCAATGTGAAATTGGTGCACTATTTAACACCCTAGTTAAAAAAGCAGACGAGACTCAAATCTTAAAATACTGTGTACATAACGTAGCACACATGTACGGCAAAACTGCAACATTCATGCCTAAGCCAATCGCGGTTGACAATGGAAATGGTATGCACGTTCACCAATCCATTGCAAAAGACGGAAAAAATTTGTTTGATGGTGATGAATATGGCAACTTAAGTGAAATGGCACTGCATTACATTGGTGGTATCGTCAAGCATGCTCAAGCGCTAAATGCGTTTACCAATGCATCAACTAACTCTTACAAGCGTTTAGTCCCAGGTTTTGAAGCACCAGAAATGTTAGCTTACTCAGCTAAGAACCGTTCTGCTGCGATTCGTATTCCTTTTGTGTCTAATCCAAAAGGNCGTCGTATTGAAGTTCGTTTTCCAGATCCAACAGCAAACCCATACTTAGCATTCGCTGCAATGTTGATGGCCGGCCTTGATGGTATCAAAAATAAAATTGATCCAGGTAAGCCAGGTGATGAAGACTTGTACGAGTTAACTGAAAAAGAAAAAGATTTAATTCCTAAGGTTTGTAGCTCTTTAGATCAAGCGCTTCATGCTCTGGATAAAGACCGTGAATTCTTAAAAGCAGGCGGTGTGTTTACTGATAATGTTATTGATTCATTTATTGAGCTTAAGATGACTGAGGTAACAGCACTACGTGCTTCTCCACATCCTGTTGAGTTTGATATGTACTACAGTTGCTAGTCAATCTAAAAACATAAATAAAAAAGGCCGTACTTTTGTACGGCTTTTTTAATGCCTAATGGAAAATGCTTGCGTTAAAATAAGCAACCAATCAATGTATATTAATATTTTATGACGCAACTTAGACATGATTGGAAGCTAGAAGAAATTGAAAATTTNTTTTCAATGCCATTTAACGATTTACTCTTTAAGGCGCACAGTATTCATCGTGAAAACTTTGATCCAAATAAAGTGCAAGTCTCATCACTTTTAAACATTAAAACAGGTGCTTGCCCTGAAGATTGTTCTTATTGTTCACAAAGCTCAAAGCATGATTCGGGCCTTGAACGTGAGAGCCTTATGCAGCTAAATCAAGTTATTAGTGCAGCTAAAAAAGCCAAAGAATTAGGTTCTGAGCGTTTTTGTATGGGCGCCGCTTGGCGTAATCCTACCGATAAAAGTCTTGATCTNGTTATTGAGATGATCAAAGAAGTTAAAGGTTTAGGCATGGAATCTTGCGTAACGCTTGGAATGTTGACAGATAAGCAAGCTGAGCGATTAAAAAAAGCAGGGTTGGATTATTACAATCATAATATCGATACTTCAAAGGAACATTATTCGAATGTAATCACTACGCGTGAATTTCAAGATCGATTGGATACCATTGATCATGTGCAAAAAGCAGGTATCAATGTGTGCAGTGGTGGTATTTTAGGTTTGGGAGAGAGTGTTGAAGACAGAGCTTCTATGTTGCAAACCTTGTCCAATATGGCTGTACATCCAAATAGTGTGCCAATCAATCTTTTAGTGCCTATTCCTGGCACACCATTTGAGTCTATGGATAGACCTAGTGAGATTGATTTTGTAAGGAGTATTGCCGTTGCAAGGATTCTGATGCCAAAGTCAGTGGTTAGACTTTCGGCGGGTAGAAATGATATGTCTGAGTCTATGCAGGCTATGTGCTTCTTTGCTGGGGCAAATTCTGTTTTTTATGGTGATGAACTGTTGACTACACCTAATGTTACTCAAAGCACCGATGAAGCACTATTTAAGGGTTTGGGCATTAATATGCATCAACATCATTAGCCTTTAAAGATCTAAAATAAACTCAGAAATTTGTTTAGCCGCATTTGGTTTGGCGAGTTTCAGTGCATTTTTATTCATACTGTTAATCGTCTTGGTATTTAATTCTAAGATTGTTTTTTCTAGTAGTTGTGTGTCTAAGTTCTTTTGTTCGATTAGTACGCCAGCATTATTCTTTGCTAGAATTCTTGCATTGTAAAATTGGTGATTATCAATAGCATGTGGAAGGGGTATTAAGATACTGGCTGTACCGGACAACATTAGTTCTGAAATTGTCATTGCTCCTGCTCTACAAAGCACTAAATCTGCCCAAGCGTAGGCTTTTGCCATGTCTTCAATAAAGTCATCTACTTTTGCTGTTGAACGTCTGTATTGTGATTTAACTGCATCCAAATGAAGTTTCCCAGTTTGGTGCCAAATGTTAATACTAATGTTCAAATTAGTAACAACATCATTAATTGGTTTAGACCCTAGGCTTCCGCCAATAATCAGTAGGTTTAATTTTTTATTAGCAGAGGTTTTCTTTTTGGGCTTGAATAATACTGGGTTGCCAGAAGTAATTGCATTGACTGATTGATTAAAAGAGTTGTCAAATGCTTGAAAAGTTTGAATAGCGATTTTTGATAAAAATTTATTGGTAGTGCCGGGGATGGAGTTTTGTTCGTGAATGATTAGAGGAACACGAAAGACCCAAGCAATTACACCACCAATACCAGAAGCGAAGCCACCCATGCCAAGTGCAACATCGGGCTTTAGTTTGATAAAGATTTTAATGGTTTGAAACAAAGCCAGGCTTAGCAAGAAGGGTGCCTTGATTAAGTTTAAGATATTTTTACCACGCAAACCAACGGCACTTACCGTATGTAGAGTAATGCCGTGCTTGGGTACAAGCGTATTTTCCATACCACGATTCGAGCCTAGCCATTCGACTTTGGCCGAGTGATTTTTTAGTTCGTTTGCAATTGCTAATGCTGGAAATATATGACCGCCAGTTCCACCAGCCATAATTAAGATTTTTTTTGTCGTGCTAGACAAAGTGCTTTTGTTTGTCATATCCAGCTCTGTTTTCCATGTCGATTCTAAGCAGTATAGCAAGTGCAACAATGGCAAAAATCATACTGCTTCCACCATAGCTAATCAAAGGAAGAGTAAAACCTTTGATGGGTATTAGTCCAAGATTCATAGCAATGTTAACACTGACTTGCATGGAAAACCAAGTGCAAATTCCAAAGGCAACGTACGAGGAGTATTTACGGCCATTTTTTAAAGCTTCCTTAGCAATGTTAAATCCTTTACCGAGGATGTAGGCAAAACAAAGTAAAACAAACATCATTCCAACGATACCTAATTCTTCACCAATAACGGAAAAAATCATGTCAGTGTGGGCTTCTGAAAGTTTAACGTATTTTTGAATACCAGCCCCTAATCCTGTGCCGGTCCAGTCCCCTCTACCAATGCCGATTAGTGCTTGTCTTGTTTGTTCTACACCACCCTTATCCCATAAATTATTAAGCCAAAATGAAAAAAATCTTTTTGATCTAACAGGATCAAAATAGATAAAAATACCAAAGGAGGTTACAAATGTAACGAAAATAACGGCCAATTCTTTAAGGTAAGAACCTGCAGCAAAGAGCATAGCAAATGCCGTGGCGGTAATAATGATGGTGGCACCAAGGTCAGTTTCGAACATGAGCAGCGCTCCTGGTAATGCAACGATAATCAAGGTTTTTAAAAGGCCTAATCGAGGCTTTCGTATGTCTTCTTTTTGTCGGATTAAAAAACCTGCCATGAATAGAATCATGGTTAGTTTCATCATTTCAGAAGGCTGGAATTTAAACAATATAAAATTAACCCAGCGTGTGGCACCGCCTGCACTGTGTCCAATAACGGGTAAAAAAACCAAAATTAGCAGAACCAGTGTAGCGCCATAAAAAAAAGGTGAGTTTTCTTTAAAAAAAGAAACGGGTTTTTTTAATACCCACAGGCCAACGCCTAATCCCGATACTATGAAGAAGCTTTGCTTAAAAAAATATGAATAACTTCCAGTGCTGCCAAGTGATGCTGAGAAAGACATAATCCAGCCAAATACAATTAAAACTAAAATCGTTGTTAATAGTTTTTTATCGGGAAATAGGCCGGTTTTCATTCGTGAACTTACTTGGGTTAAAATTGTATTTTATACTCAAATATCATTCGTTTAAGTGGATATACTTTTGTACATAAGTTGGGCTTTATGGGATAATACTTCTTTTTGTAAAATAGCGAGCCTCTTATGATTTCCACTGCTAACATCACCATGCAATTTGGTGAAAAACCTTTATTTGAAAACATTTCTATCAAATTCCAAGGTGGCAATCGTTATGGTTTAATCGGTGCGAATGGTTGCGGAAAATCAACTTTTATGAAAATTTTGACCGGAGAGTTGAAGCCTTCTGGCGGTACAGTTAGTATTAGCGATGGTGAGCGCCTAGGCATCTTGCGTCAAGACCAGTTTGCTTTTGAATCCTTTCGTGTGGTCGATACTGTGATTATGGGGCATAGAGAATTATGGGAAATTAAGAAAGAAAGAGACCGTATTTATGCTTTACCAGAGATGAGTGAAGAGGANGGCATTAAAGTTGCTGAACTGGAAATGGAATTTGCCGAGATGGATGGCTATATGGCTGAGTCATCCGCTAGTGAATTGTTATTGGGTTTAGACATTCCTGAAGATCAGCATTATGGTTTAATGAGTGAAATTGCTCCTGGCTGGAAATTGCGTATTTTGCTTGCACAGGCGCTATTTTCAGACCCAGAAATCTTATTATTGGATGAACCGACTAACAACTTGGATATTAATTCAATTCGCTGGTTGGAAGGGGTTTTGAACGACCGTAAAGCCACCATGGTAATTATTTCTCACGATCGACATTTTTTAAACGGTGTGTGTACTCACATGTCTGATTTAGACTACGGTGCACTAAATACCTTTCCAGGAAACTACGATCAATTCATGATTGCATCAACCGCTATTCAAGAAAAAATGCAAACTGATAACGCTAAGAAAGAAGCGAAGATTAAGGAGCTTAAACATTTTGTATCGCGTTTTTCTTCAAATGCATCCAAGGCTAAACAGGCAACATCACGCCAAAAACAGTTGGAAAAAATTGAACTTGCTGATATTAGGCCTTCTTCAAGAGTAAGTCCGTACATTATCTTTAATCAGTCACAAAAACTACATAGAAATATTTTAGAAGTGTCGGGTCTTAATAAAAGCTTCGGTGATCTTCATGTACTTAAAGATATTGAGTTTTTGTTTGAAGTGGGTGAGCGTGTTGCTATTATTGGTCAAAATGGTATTGGTAAAACTACTTTATTAAGAACTTTGGTGGGTGAATTAGAGGCTGATAAGGGAAAAATTAAGTGGAGTGACAACATTAACATTGGTTATTACGCACAGGATCACACTGCTGATTTTGAACAGGATATGACAGTATTAGACTGGATGAGCCAATTCAAAAGCGAAAAAGATGATATTCAAGCGATGCGAGGTATTCTTGGAAAAATGCTATTTGGCAAGAACGATATTATTAAGAGTGTCAAATCACTTTCTGGTGGTGAGAAGGGCAGAATGCTGTTTGGAAAGTTAATGCTGCAAAAGCCTAATGTATTGGTTATGGATGAGCCGACTAACCACTTAGATATGGAATCAATCGAAGCACTTAACCTTGCACTGGATAATTATGAGGGTACACTGATATTCGTGAGTCACGATAGAGAGTTTGTATCTTCACTTTCAACTAAAGTGGTTGAGCTTAAAGAAGATGGCATGCATTATTATTCTGGCAACTATGAGGACTATTTAAAAACACAAGGATAGTAATAGTATCAATGATTAAAGCAGTGTTAAAAAGGTTTGTTAAACGCCAAGGTTTTGATTCTGCAGCAATCCTTTCTTTTGATACCTTGTTTGCCGTTGTGCCTGGCTTAGCACTTGGCCTGAGTGTTTTTTCACTTTCCCCTTATTTTGCTGATTTTCAACAACACTTAGAGCAATTTTTGTTCGCGCAATTATTGCCTCAAAATGTCGGTCTGGCTCAAGAATACATTCAGCAGTTTATTGCTCAAGCACAAGCCATAAAAGGCTTTACTTCTATTTTTTTAGTGTTTGCAGTGATATTACTTCTCTACGAAATTGACAAGCGTATTAATCTTACTTGGCACGATCATCATCACAGACACTGGATGGAAGGCCTAGTTTCCTACCTATTTGTTTTGTTTTTAGGGCCAATACTGGTTGGCGCATCCTTGTTTTTTAGTTCCTATGCCATGGCATCTGAATTGTTTAATGATTTGCCAGTGATGGAATATGCACCTATTTTCACCCCATTTGCATTGTCCAGTCTTGGGTTTGCTGTGCTTTATTACTCAGTGCCTTTGGAAAAAATTCGTTTTATCAATGCACTAAAAGCCGGCATTATTGCGGCCGTATTATTAGAGATTATTAAGTACGCTATGTTTACTTATATTCAATATTTTCCTCTTTACGAACTGATTTACGGCACATTATCTATATTAATGTTGGTCATGCTATGGGTTTATCTTGCTTGGATCATTGTATTGCTTGGATCTAGCTTTTGCTATTGCTTTGAAAACAAAGATTTAATCAAACTCGACAAATAGGTAAAATCAACACACTTTATTATTGGTATTTCATATGTTTACAGGCATTATTCAAGCCATTGGTCAAATTAAAACCAAAGACGTTCACAACAAGGGTGCTGTGTTTCGTTTTGAATCAAAAGACTTGGATTTTTCTAATGTTGCCATTGGCGATAGTATTGCTGTGAATGGTGTGTGTTTAACAGCCGTTGAAATTGGCGGTGATTATTTTCAGGCTGATCTTTCCCAAGAAACTCTTGATTGTTCGGTTTTTAGTAATCTAAAAGTTGGCGATTCGGTTAATCTTGAAAAAGCACTTAGGCTCAGTCAAGGTATTGATGGGCATTTAGTTAGTGGACACGTTGATGGGGTTGCAAAGGTGATTGATAAATACAGTGAAGGCGATTCAACGCGTTTTAAGATTAGCACACCTAAGAATTTGGTAAAATACATTGCCAGAAAGGGTTCTGTTTGTATTAATGGTGTGAGTCTTACGGTGAATGATATTAGCGATGAAATGTTTGATATTAACATTGTGCCACACACGCTTATTGCGACAACATTAGGCGAGTTAGTAGTGGGCAGTAAGGTTAATCTTGAGGTTGATATTATTGCACGTCATCTTGAGCAATTATTAAATAAAGACTAATTTATAGGTATTTACATGAAAGCCACAATTGAAGAAATTTTAGAAGATTACAAGCAAGGAAAAATGATCATCCTGATGGATGATGAAGATCGTGAGAATGAAGGTGATTTAATTATTCCTGCCGCAACCGTTACCAAAGAAGACATTAATTTTATGGCAACACATGGCCGTGGTTTGATCTGCCTAACACTTACGCAAGAGCGTTGTAAGCAGTTAGATTTACCACTCATGGTGGCGCAAAATAATGATGTCAATGGCACCAACTTTACCGTATCAATTGAGGCAGTAGAAGGCGTAACCACAGGTATTTCAGCTGCAGATAGGGCTAAAACAGTACAAGATGCTGTTGCTAAAGATGCTAAGCCTTCTGATATTGTACAGCCTGGCCATATCTTTCCACTGATGGCACAACCTGGCGGCGTTTTGATTCGTGCAGGCCATACAGAGGCAGGTTGCGATTTAGCACGTCTTGCAGGGCTTGAGCCAGCTTCAGTCATTGTAGAAATCCTTAATGAAGATGGCTCAATGGCACGTAGAGATGATTTAGAAATTTTTGCCAAAAAACACAACATTAAGTGGGGTACGATTGAAGACTTAATCTCTTACCGTGTTGAGAATGAAAAAACCATTGAACGTATTAATGAACGTGAATTTAAAACTAAGCATGGATCATTTAGATTAATTTCATTTTTAGACAGCATTCATAATGAAACACACCTAGCTTTAGTTAAAGGTGATATCAATGAAAGTAGTGAAACTTGTGTACGCGTACACATGGAAGATACTTTTAAAGATGTTTTACAAGAAAATTCAGCTAGTTTTGGCGTTGGTGCCGCACTTGAATATATTGCTAAAAATGATGCAGGTGTGTTTTTGTTGCTTAGAAAACAAACCGATAACTCTATTTTAAAAAATATTGATAATGCAGTTAATAAAATTGGTGGCGATGATATAAAAACATATGGTGTTGGTGCACAGATTTTGTCTGATCTTGGCGTTAAGAAAATGAAAATTCTCGGCAGCCCTAGAAAACTACACGGCTTAAAAGGCTTTGGTCTAGAGGTTAGTGAGTATGTTGATGCTAAGAAACAAGGATAACAATGGAATTTAAATTTGACCGTAGCGCTAATCAAGATTTTTTAGTTGATTCAAAAGTTGCAATTATTGTTGGTTATTTTTACCAAGATATTGGCGATAAACTCCTGACTGCTGCACAAGAAACACTAGATAAATACGGTATTGATAAAGACAACGTTAATGTATTTTATGCACCGGGTGCATTTGAGATTCCACTATTAGCCAAGCGTTTGGCCGGGCAAAAAGTAGGCAGTAAAAATTTGTACGATGGTATTGTGACCTTAGGTGCTGTGATTAATGGCGAAACGCCGCATTTTAATTTTGTTTGCAATGAATGCGCACGTGGTGTAGCGGATGTATCGTATCAATATGAAGTGCCTACGGCATTCGGCGTTTTAACCACCTCCAATATGGAGCAAACCATTGGCCGTGCCGGTGGTTACAAAGGCAATAAGGGCGAAGAAGCTACCATGGCTATGATCGAAATGCTTTATTTAATGAAGCAAGCAGATTCCCAGAAGTTTTAGTATTATGGCTTTTAAGACTCCAAAACAGCGTTCTCGTGAGCGCGTAGTGCAAGCAGTTTATCAATACCTAGTATCGGGTGGTGAAGTCTTACAAATTGAGCAACAGTTCTTAAATCAAAAAGAAGGCAAGATTTCCAAAGCTTTCTTCTCTAATTTGTTTATTAATATCTTAAAAAACAGAACAGAGCTTGATGAGCTAATTGCTCCGACTATCTCTAGAGAAACAGACGAGCTAGGTTCAGTTGAGCATGCTGTGCTTTATTTAGGTGTGTATGAGCTCCAAAATAGTATTGAAGTGCCTTACAAAGTTGTGATTAATGAAGCGCTTGAAATTGCTAAATTGTATGGTGCTGAGGGTGCTTTTAAGCTAATCAACTCATCGCTTGATCAATTAGCTAAAGAGCTTCGCAGTATTGAAATCAACGCCTAATATAGTCAAAAATCCTTTAGATAAGCTTCCAGAGATTCTCAAGCAGAATTTAAAGCGCAATTTATGCGTTTGCAATGAAGTTAAAAAAATAGACATTATCAATGCCATTGCCAATGGCGCAACAACCGTGAAAGAGGTTGAAAAACAAACCTATGCCACTGGCGGAAATAGCTGCTGCACTCGACAAGTTGAGCGATTGATTGAGTGCATCCATTTATCGGATTTAAAGAAGTAATATCGTTTATAGAAATAACTGATTATTCGTAGTGGTATCTACAAGAAATAATAGTGAGTATATTGCCCTTGTACGTATAGATTATTCGATGACTATGATCAATTCTTCTTGAGTGAAATCCTGAATATTTTTCTCAAATATTGGGATAAGGGTACAATAACAGCGAATAATAAATAGTTATGTGTAGTAAATTTCATGAAAACAATGAATTGCAAACAACTCGGAGGGGCATGCGATAAAGAATTCCATGCAAATTCTTTTGAAGAAATTGCAGAAATTAGCAAACAGCATGGTATGGAAATGTTTCAAAAAAATGATGAAGCTCATCTTAAAGTAATGAATGAAATGCAAGATCTTATGCAAAAACCTGAAGCGATGAAAGATTGGTTCGAAAACAAGAAAAAGGAATTTGATAAACTGCCAGAAGACTAAAAACGAAAAACTATTCTTCTTAATTCTATGTTTAGTAAATTAAAAATATGCTGTAATAGCAACACATAACAAGTAAATTAACGTAGACCGCCATAGACGCCGTTTGTTTCCAAAGAGGTCGTGCGGCGGCTGGTTATTAAAGACGTTATACAATCAATACAACTAATTCCGGAAAGTAAAAACTTATGAAATTATCAGCACGAATTATTATATTTACACTTCTTGTCCCAACCTTTAGCTTTGGAGCAGAATCCGATAAACATAAAGACCATGAAGCCAAGACAGGCGTAGAAATGTTGTCACCTGATTTACGAGGTTTGCTTTCTCAAGAAATGAAAGCCTTACAAGGAGGAATGATGTCCATTATTCCAGCATACATTTCGGGTAACTGGGCAGAAATAGAAAGTACTGCAAATAAAATGAAAAGTAGTTACATACTCAAACAAAGTCTTACAGAAGAACAAGTAAAGGAACTGCACTCAGCGTTACCTCACGAGTTTATTGAAAAAGACCAAAAATTTCATTATTTAGCTGGCATGCTCGAGCATGCTGCAAAGAATAGAAAACCAGAATTGGTAAACTTTTATTTTTCAGAAATGAATGAATCGTGCATCAGCTGTCATAGCAAATTTGCAAACCATAAGTTTCCAGCACTTCGATCTAATAAAGAAGGCGACACACACACTAAGCTGAGCAAAGCGTTATGTGTAAAAAAGGTGACCAAGCATGTTTATGATTGAATACAAAGATATTGGATGGTGGTATTGGCTAGCAACTGCTGTACTATTAACGATGGGCATTTTTGGTAATGAGCAGAGTTTTGTTTGGGCAATTGAGCTAACTTCTTTTCAGCTTGTTCACTATATTATTCGAGAAAAAAGTCTTAAAGCTTTTCCGGTTCAAGTGCGTTTTTGGTATTTAATATTGCTGATAGTTTCATTGCCAGAAGCTATGCAATGGCTATACTGGGTGCCAAGTATTGGCACTTGGGCGCAAATAATTTTTGGCTATTGTGCGATGGCTCGCCTAGTTTCACTATGGCCTTGGAATCGAAGTGAAAAATTATCNCTTAAGTCTTTNGCTAAAACCTTTTTCTCTCGCCCNGTTAAGGGTAGTGTTCANCAAGGATTTTCACAAAAATAAAGAGGTAGAAGTATGAAATATGTAAAAAACAGGTTAACTTTTCTTATTGTATTTGTTTGCTTAAGTTTATTATCANNAACATCTTATGCAAAAGATATTAATNATTCTGTTGCTTTAAATGGCATTAAAGTGGCAAAAAGTGTTTTTCTTATTGATTTTACAAGCCCGGAAAAAACGGCTTTTTATCTAGATATAATCGCAGGAACTCATAAAGGNCTTGTTAATCAAGGTGTGAAATCAGATATGGTGTTAGTTTTTATTGGAAAGACAGTGCTGTACCTTAGTANCCAACCTAGTAATGAACTTGAATTAGAATATGAGGATGAATTGGNTTCCATNCAAAGTTCTATACAGGAATTTTCCAAACTAGGTGTAAGAATGGAGGTCTGTGCTGTTGCTACAAAGGTTTTTGGCGTTGATAACAAATCAATACCAAAGCAAATGAATATTGTTTCAGATGGTTTCATTTCATTAATTGGATGGCAAACTCAAGGTTATAAGCTAGTCCCCATATTTTGATATTAGTATTAAAAAATACATAACAATTAGCTTCAGTGGCAGTTAATCCAAATTAGGAGAAAGTAATTTTTCTGCATCACCAACTGAAACACCTTTGCGCTTGGCGTAATCTTCAACTTGTTGTTGATTGATTTTTGCCACGCCAAAATAACGAGATTCAGGATGTGCAAAGTACCAGCCACTTACTGACGCTGTTGGTAGCATGGCATACGAGCTTGTTAGTGTCATACCGGTGTTTTTTTCTACATCGAGTAAATCCCATATCTTTTCTTTTTCACTGTGCTCAGGACAAGCTGGGTAGCCTGGCGCAGGGCGAATGCCGCGGTATTTTTCTTCAATAAATTCATCATTATTGAAGTCTTCATCGCTATAACCCCATAGTTCAGTACGGAATTTATAATGCATCATCTCTGCAAAGGCTTCAGCAAAACGATCAGCCACGGCTTTGACCATAATTGAATTGTAATCATCATGATCTGCTTCATAGGCCTCAACTAGCGGGTCAATATTAATGCCGGCCGTTACTGCAAAGGCACCCATATAATCTTGCACACCGCTATCTTTAGGAGCGATAAAGTCACTTAAACAGAAGTTTGGTGTATTGCCTTTTTTATCCAATTGTTGACGCAAGTGATTAAGTGTCATTAGTGGATCGCCATTCTTGTCAGTGAGCTCGATATCTTCATTCACGCTATTAGCGGGGAAAATTCCAACAACCGCATTGGCTTGAAGTAGTTTTTCATCGATCACTTTTTTAAACATGGCTTTGGCATCTTTAAATAAAGCTGAAGCAGATTCACCAACCACTTTATCCGTAAGAATGTCAGGGAATTTTCCAGCTAATTCCCAAGTGCGAAAGAATGGCACCCAATCAATAAATTCAAAGATTTCAGTTAAGTCGTAATCTTCAAATACATGAACACCCAATTTATTAGGCTTGGTAATTTGATCGAATTTTAGTTTTGGTTTGTTTTTTCTAGCATCTTCCAGGCTAACTAA
>JGI26255J51710_1000387_pt1 | contig 17407 bp, 18 predicted proteins | sample SaaInlV_135m_DNA_2_FD_51710 | JGI IMG/M metagenome (IMG submission 51710)
GTTCTTTAAGAAAAGAGGAATCTTTAGATGATAAATCTTTAGCAGAGTATAAAGATGGATATTATACAAGGCCAATAGCAAGAAACGTTATTCCTCTGGCTGGGAACCTATTAGACAATGGATATTCTGATGAAGAGATGAAATTTGTTCATGAGTCAAAAAAAATATTAGGTATACCAGAACTAGTTGTTGAGCCATCAAATGCACGAGTAGGTGTTCTAACTGGTCATGGAGTCTTTTGTTCAGCAGTCTTTGAAAATGAAATTAACACAGATGAAGCNATACAAGAATTGAATAANTTTGAAGGAGTACAGTATTGGTCGGAAACACTCGCAACACCTTTAGATGCTGAAAACAAGTATGATGTTCTAGTGTCAAGATTAAGAATGGGATTGTCTAGTTCAAAGATTATTAATTTTTGGTGTGTTTCGGATAATTTGTTAAAAGGTGCAGCACTAAATGCTGTTCAAATAGCTAAGCATCTGGTTCAGAAATGAATCCACTTCCTAGTAATGTAATCGAAAAAAAGAGAAGAATCCTGGGTCCGACAGGAAGATTTATACTTAAAATCTCAAATTGGGATGTAAATGGTGAGATACCTAATTACAAAAAAATGGTTTTAGTAGGCGTACCTCACACTGCGATGAGAGATGCCTGGTATGGGCTACTTACAGTTCTAGCGCTAGATTTAAAAGTTAACTTTTTTGGTGCAAAGTGGGTTTTCACACGATTACCAAGTCCAATTACTTTTTCAAAAAACCTTGATCGTCTAGGAATACCATGGCCATTAGGTTGGTTTCAGAAAAGAATGTTGGTTAGGTTAGGTGGAATACCAGTTTATAGAACCGAAGCTAAAGGCCATATTGCGAGTGCAATAGAAGAATTTTCTAAATTAGAAAATTTTGTTTTAGTTTTGACTCCGGAGGGAGGCACCTATGCGGTTTCTCAATTTAGAAGCGGTTTTTACTATATTGCAAAAGATATGAATATTCCATATGTTCCTATCGAAATCGATTTTAAAAACAGATCGTTCAACATTCAAGAGCCACATTTTGTTGTAGGAACATTTGAAGAGGAATCTCTAAAACTAGAAAAACTCTTTGAAGGAGTTGAAGGGGCTACAAGAACTTTTACAATGCTAAAAGAAAAGGAATAAACAAACTAAGCATGTAGTTCCCCACAGGGATTTTTTTTAAGCCTAACAAATTAATTCCAACTCCAATTAAAAGAATTCCTCCTATACCTGCAATTGAGTCAGAGACAATTTGATCAATATTTGAATTTATAATGAAGGCACAAAGAGTAAAGAATCCTTGATAAATCAATATTGATATCCCAGAATAGACCGCACCTTTACCCCCACTAGAAGTTATAAAAATAACTAAAAAACAATCTAAAACAGTCTTAATTAAAAGTAGTTCCAAATTAGATTCAACTACATCAAAGAAAGGACCAATTATTGCTAGTGGACCAGTGATCACTATCAGAGTTGTGGATATGTAGCTATCAATGAATTTACTTTGATCTAATTGAGAATCTTCAAACTTGTTATAGAGATAGTCTCCAAATTTTTTAATTTGATTTTCAATTTGCAGATAGTTTCCTATTAATGCCCCAATAATTACAGCAAAAATGGTAAATATAAAACCAGATACCTCAAAATTTATTAAACGAACATAATCAGGACTTTTAAGGGACTCCCTNAAACCTAAAGCTAAAACTAACAATCCTAGAGGAAGTAAGTTTTTTTCAAAATTTTTGATGCTCTTTTTGAAAAATAACCTTGAGAGAAGACCAACGACGAGTACGCCGACACCATTTATTAACGTACCAACTCCTGGAAACATTATTCTTTAAAGTCGTTNTGACTTCTGCTTGGAGTTGGACCTTCTTGTCCCTGATACTTACTTCCATATGCTTCAGACCCGTATGTTGACTCTGAAGGTGAATTTAAGTAATAGAAAGATATTTGTCCAATTTTCATTTCTGGGTAGATCATTATTGGTAAATTGGCTACGTTAGATAGCTCTAGTGTTAAGTAACCTGAGAATCCAGGATCTACAAAACCTGCCGTAGAATGGATAAGNAATCCTATCCTGCCAAGTGAAGATTTTCCCTCTAATCTTGCTACAACCTTGTTGGACAAAGATACTTTCTCAAAAGTCGTACCTAGAACAAATTCCCCAGGATGTAAAACAAATGGCTCAGCTTCTGAAGCAGTTACTAAGCTAGTAAGATCTTGCTGCTCAGCTTTAGGGTCAATATGACTATATTTATGGTTTTCAAAAACTCTGAAATCAGCACCAACTTTTAAATCTATACTAGAAGGTTGTATATAGCTTTCTTCTAAAGGGTCAATTTGTATAAGTTTTTCTTCTAGAGCTTTTTTTATATCAACATCTGAAAGCATGGTTCCCCTTTTCCTTGAATATACTAACCTACTTTTTGATTTTATTAATTATTTACGATAGATGCAATAGTCCATAAAGTTATAAATAATCCTATGGTTCCNAGAAAAAGTGTACGTGGTGCATAAAACTCTTCCTCTCTAAAGTTCCTTCCAAAGTATGCGAATAGACTTCCTGCGAACATTGCTCCACCAAAACCAAGAAGAAGTAGATTTATTGTTAAATCAAGTGCAAAAGGATCATTCATAACTTATATTATGATAATGAATATGTTGGAAAGTAGTAAAGTTGTNGATATTTTTCTTAGATATGACGTATCTAAAACAAGTGATACAAGTAAGTATNAATTAACAGAGTTAAAAGGTATTACCAATTCNAGTTTTATAGTTGAAGTTGATAATAAAAAATTTGTACTAAGAATACCTGGTGAAAACCCAGATGTGATTAATAGACAATCTGAAAAACACAACACTCTACTAGTTCAAGAAGAGGGCTTAACCTTACCTTTTATCATTTTTGACGAAGAAAACGGTATCAAGATTTCTGAATATTATGAGATATATACCTATAAAGATACAGACTTTAATGATTCTGTTTTAAGAAACAATGCATTTCAAGAGCTTAAGAAGCTTCATAATTCTGAGATTATTTTTCAAAATAACTTTAAACCAACTGAAGTGTTCATAAATATTGCAGATGAGTCAAACCCCCTTGAACAAGAAGCAAAAGAAGCCGGTCTGCAAGTAGTTAAAAAATTAAATGAAATAGGACTAGATGAGAAGCCTTGTCATCAAGATTTATACTCAGGAAATTTTGTTGTATTTAAAGATAAGACTCTCCTTATTGATTGGGAATACTCATCAATGGGAGATAGCTATTTTGATTATGCTGATTTATTCTGGCAAAACAATTTTGAAACTAACAAAGATTTGAAAAATAAATCGTTAGACGAACTTGGAATCTCAACTACTGATGAGGTAGAAAAGTTCGAGTATTTTGAAATACTGTCAATGATTACATGGGGTTTATGGGCTATGCGTAGATCTCCAAATAATAATGATGGAGAAATGTCAATAAATAGCGCATTAAAAAAGGTGAACAATAAAAAACCTTAAAAGATTTTCAAATAATGACAGGAATGCGTTAGAATTTCGCAGTTAGGTAAAAAGGAAAAAATTTAATTTATGGGATCTTTGATAAAGAAAAGACGTAAAAAAATGTCTAAACATAAATATAGAAAACGTCGTAAGTCAAACAGACATAAGAAGAAAAGCGTCTAGACTTCTCCAGACTCATTATTTAAAAACTCTTCAATTTGTTGAACAAGGCTATCATCTGAATCGTCTGAAAAGGTATCTTCTAGAGTTAACTCTGCATCCTCGAGTTTTGCTACATATTCAGCAAGATCTTCTGAGTTTTCCATAGCTTTTTTAATTTTTGTTTCAAATTGTTGTCCNTCAGATTGGATTCCAGTATCATCNATATCTATTTTTAATATCTCAGCTGATTTATTTAACAAAGCGCTTATTCCTTTAGGGTAACCACCAGAACTTAGGTAGTGGGGAACAGCAGCCCATAGACCAGAAGTCTCAATTCCACTATTTCTCAATTCATGCCCAACCACACTTGTTATACCAGTAGGACCTGAATAGTTAGTTGGTAAAACATTATATCTTGAGTTAAATGTAGGATCATCACTAACACCAAAAATCGGTACGGGCAGGGTGTGAGCGACTTGACCAAAGAAGGCTCCAAGCGTGACTGCTTTTTTAACACCAAGCTCAATCAATGTGTTAGCAATATGCTCTGAGTAAGTTTTCCATCTCATTGAAGGCTCTTCTCCAAAAACTAATATGATGTCATTTGTTGACTTATAATCTTCAATTGAATAGAAAGATGTTTGGGGCCAATGAAAATTTCTTTCCCCAATCTCTTTAACGTCGACAATGGGTCTTCTCATTTGATAATTATAAAAGTTTTCAGAGTTCACTTCTGCAAATGGATCAACATCATGGTTATTACAGAGATTTTCAATACATCCACTTGCAGTATTACCCGCATCACTCCAACCTTCAAAAGCTAGAACTGCTACAGGTTCAGATAAAAGTGGTTTCCTGTGCCAAATTATATCATCCATAATAAAAGGTTAATCAATGTGAAGATTTATCTCGAAACTATTTAGTTAGTTTTCTTGAAGAATTCAAAACCACTGAGATACTAGACATAGCCATAGCTAATGCCCCTAATTTAGGTGAGATGTTTCCATAAACAGCAATTGGAATCATGAGACTGTTATATATAAATGCTAAAAATAAATTTTGTCTAACTCTTTTGTCGCTAGCTAAAGCAAGCTTTCTAATATTCAGAATTTTTTCGATTCCTCCATCGTGAATAACAATATCACTAGATGCTTGAGCAATTTGGCTGCTTACCGAGGTTGTAATAGAAACATCTGCCTGCTGCAAGGAAGGGGAGTCATTAACTCCATCGCCTATAAAAATAACACCTTCGGTTTTCTGTATATTTTTTACAAAAGCAAGCTTATCCTCTGGAGTTTGGTTACCTAGAGCATTTTTAATCCCCAATTTTTCTGCCAATGTTGAAACTTTGTCTGAACCATCACCTGATAAAATTGAAATATCATAATAATCATCTACCTTATCAATCAATTTTCCATCAATATTCAAATCCTCTTGTAGGTGAATATAAGCTTGTGCATCATCAATAGTTACTTCAAGAATATTCTCTAAATCTTTCTTCCTAAAGATAGAAACGGTAAGGTCATTTACTAATCCCTCAATACCCGATCCAATAATCTCTTTTACATTTTTTGAAGAGTACAAAGATAAGCTTCTTTTCTCAGCCTCTAGAAGTAAGCTTTTTGCAACAGGATGATTGGATTTAATTTCCAAGCTGGCTACATATGATAAAACTTCGTCTTCACTTAAACTTGAATTTCCAAGGTCTATTTTTTCTATATTAAAAATACCAGAAGTAAGAGTGCCTGTTTTATCAAATATAACTTTATTTATCTTTTTTAGGTTCTGTAATTTATCAAAATTCTTAAAGATAAAACCATCTTTATATCCCAATGTTGAAGCTCTATATAACACTATCGGTGTGGCTAAACCCAGAGCACATGGACATGCAATTACTAGAACTGAGATTGCAATTTCAAGAGATCTTATTAATTCAGTACTCAGAATAAAATATCTATACATAAATGTGGTAAAACTTAATATGAGTATTCCTGGAACAAAAAATTGGGTCACCTTATCTAGAGTTTTTTGAATAGAGGGGGTAGTTGATTGTGCTTCTAGGATAAGTTTCTCTATAAAATCATAAGTCGAAGCTCCTTCACTCTTAACCTCAACTTCTAAGTAACCATCTAAGTTGATACTTCCAGCTAATACGCTGTCACCAATATTTTTATTTATTGGTTTCGACTCACCGGTTAGAAAGTCCTCGTTAGTTGATGATGAACCAGAGATTATGACTCCATCAATTGGAATGATTTCACCTGGAGAAACACCGATAAGATCACCACCTGATAGATCTGAAACTAGCATTACTTCAATATTTCCACTAGTTAACAATTTAGCATTGTGAGGTCTTGAATTTTTTATTGCTTCAGAGACGTCTATAGAGCTTTGAATTGATATCTCTTCGAATGCCTTTCCAAATAATACAAATGAAATTATATAAGCTCCAGCATCAAGGAACATATCACTGTTACTAGACGGCAAAAGAGAGACTGCAACTGAACTTAAGCTACCAAGCGAAATGAGTGTATCCATATTAAATTCAAAGTGTGATATCTTTTTGGCCGCTGAAATATGAAAACGCCTTCCAAATACAAATATAACCAAGAAGCCTAAGATATATGCCCTTAATGAATTATCTGTATTAAACGCTTGAGAGATACCTGCAGAAAAAACTAAAGATAGGAATGGAAGCCAAAAAATATTTCCACTACTTCTTTTGACTTCTTCTTTATCAGTAGCGACTGTGGCAGAGTAACCTATAGAGCTAATCTTCTTGATTAATACATCAATGTTAAGGTTTTTTTGATATTTGATGACTGCTTTTTTTAAAGGAAAATTAACAGATACTGACTCGATAGATTCATTTTTAGAAATAACCCTCTCAATTCTTGCCGCACAAGCAGCACAGGTCATTCCTTCAAGGTCGAGGGTTACAGTTTCGTTAACCTTGGACAACTGTGTAGCCTTGTTCATCGAGTAAGGATTCTACATCTGTCATTTCTACACCATCAGAGATATTTAAAGAAACAGCTTTAGTGTCTACATCAACATTTACATTTGATACACCAGGTGTGTTTAACGTTTTCTCTATAGTCTCTTTACAGTGCCCACAGGTTATTTCTGGAACAGTAAAATTTATATCCATAGNAGTATNNTAGNNTATATTTTTTTTTANATTTAGACGATATGTCTAACTCTTAATTAATTAAGCAGTTTCTTGTAAAATGCGGCCTCTTACACGAGGATACTTAACAGGAGCGTGATTAAAACAATGATCTCTTTTGTTGTAGATACTTAATTTAGTGCTACATGATTCATCTTTACATACTCTGCCCTGGTCAAAACTTTTTGAAGGCCTTATTCCGCCTTTAATTTGACTTGCTTTTAGTCCGTCAGTCATTTGATTCCTTTTTAGTTTGTGAATATATTCACAAGGGTAACAACTTTACCCACAGGATGCAAGCTTTTCTTCAAGATTTACCTAATTTTTTTTGTTTCAAAAAAGCCTCGTCATTCCACTCTCTTCCTAGAAAGTCTTGAACCATTTCTTCTGCATCTTTAGAACCACCAACCGAGAGAATTTTATTCTTATAGTCAATGCCAACCTCTTTNGATAAGATACCTTCATTTTCAAATCTACTAAATAAATCATCACCAATTATGTCGGCCCANAAGTAACCGTAATAGGCCGCATCGTATCCTCCAAGTAAGTGTCCGAAAGCTCCAAGNTGATTAGTATCNTCAGGATAATTTATTGTNGTTACCTTTTGAGACTCTTGTTCAATTTGATCTAANGAATCATCAAAATTTATTCCATGTAAGTGTTGATCAGCTAGCCCAAATGATACTTGACGAAGAGTTAGTAAGCTGATTCCTATATTTTTTGAAGAATTCAACCTCTCNCAAAGATCGTGGGCTAGTGTTTCTCCAGTTTCAATATGTTTCGAAAATCTTCTCAAGCATTCACTCTTCCATACCCAGTGTTCCATGATTTGACTTGGTGCTTCAACAAAATCCCACTCAACATTTGCCCCTAAAAACCGAGCAAACTTTGACTTCCCAATTCCGTTATGAAGGACATGGCCAAATTCATGAAAAAGTGTTTCCACCTCATCAAAAGTCATGAGNCCATTACCAGTATTTGGATTTGGNAAGTTAGCAACCATTGAACAAACTGGAAGATTTGTTTCATCTGCACTACCTGGTGAAATATCAAAAACTGCTGCATGGGTGTATTTTCCATCTCTTGGGTACATATCTAAATAAAAATATGCAGTTTTTTTGTTATTGTGATCTGAGATCGACCAAAGTTCAACATCCTCATGCCAAGCTGTGCGAGAGTCTTCCCGATTAATAGAGATTTCAAAAACATCTTCACATATTGAGAACATGGCCTCTTTTACATTATGGATATAGAAATACTTTTTTATTTCATTATTATCAACCTGACTCTGTTCATTTCTTTTTTTTGTAATAAAATACCTAATATCCCAAGGAGCTATATCTGAAGGTTCAATATTGTCAGTTGCTAGCTCAACTTTTTCATTTTGTGCGGCCGTTTGTAATTTAGGAACTAAATTGTCATACATTTTTACAACATTTTGTGGACTTTTAGCCATTCTGTGTTGAAGCCTATATTCTCCCCAGGTGTTGAAACCAAATAGGTTTGCTTTTTCATTTCTCAAAGCAACCGCTTCTTTTAAAATAGGCGAATTTGATAATACTGCTCTATTATTAAATGCCTTCCACACTTTTTTTCTTGAATCACGAATCTCACAATTCTCTAAAACTGCATTTATATCAGGGTAAGCCATTGTCACAATGAAGTTTCCTTCTTCTTTTCTGAAATTATTCAGCTCATCAATGCTTAGACCCTTTAATTGAGATTGATTTAGTATTACCTCAGAATTATCGGCTGCAATATTTTTAGAGAAATTAATTTCAAGATCTATTAANTTTTTTTCTATTTCAATTAAGCGTGTTTTTTTATCATGATCTAATTCATGTCCAGCATCAATAAAGTCTCTAATAACCTCATCAAAGTATTTGATAGACTCCTTATCTAAAGTATTTGTTTTGATTGATTTGAATTTTTCATAAAGTTTTTTATCTGTTGTAACCTCCAAAATAAAATTTTCAATAATTGATTCCGCAACGTTACCATAATTTCTAATATCTTCTTCTTTGCTTACATCTGCCATGAAAGCTACTCTTCCAGACAAATCTGANAGTGTTCTCTCAAATAAATCAAACATNTCTAGAGATGGTGTATCTTCATTTTTAATCTTCTGAATTTGTTCAAGACCTATGTTTAGAGTATTTTTTATATCATTTTCTAAATCTAATTTTGTTATTGCTGAATAATCAAACATTTATCTCCTTTTAAGTTTTTTATGATAGTATTTCTAATATGGATATCAAACTTGAATTTTGTGTAGTTTGAAACTACACACCTCGTGCAGTTAGTACGATAGAAGACATTTTAGAAAAATACGGACAAAAAGTTAATTCAATAAATCTAATTCCCGGATCAGGTGGCGTCTTTGAATTTTATTTGAATGAAGAATTACTTTACTCAAAACTTGAAACTGGAAGACACACTGAAGAAGGAGAGATTCTAAATCTCATAGAAAAAGCACTTAGTTGAACATTCCTTTCGATCTTTCAATTTTTGAACTAATTTTTATAGCACTTCTATTATTTATTTCTGCGTCTGTCCAAGGGGTCCTAGGATTTGGTTTCGCAGTCATTGCATCACCAATTATTGTTCAAATAGAACCTGCCTTAGTTCCTCAGCTGCTTTCTCTTTTGGGCCTTCCTTTAGCTTTAAGGGTCTTTATTAGAGAAAAATCTAAAGTTAACTGGAAACCTATGAAGTTTCTTATTGGTGGAAGAGTTATAGGTGGCCCAATTGGTTTGGTATTCTTAACAATCTTAGACCCTCACTTATTATCGATTTCTGTGGGGGTAATAGTATTAAGTGCTGGACTCGGTTCATATTTTGGTTGGAATGTAAAAAGAAACTCTACAACTCATTGCTTGCAGGTACTTTTTCAGGGATATTTGGGATGATTGCTGCAATTGGAGGCCCACCTGTCGCTATTTTATACAGAGGAACCAAGGGAAGTGAATTTAGACCATCTCTAAATGCTGTATTTACCTTAGGTATACTAATCACCCTTTCTCTGTTGGCTTTTACTGGAAATTTGCTACAAGACCACCTAGTTTTATTTCTCTACCTTGTTTTACCAGTTTTACTTGGGATAAGGTTTTCAAGCCTACTATTTTCCAGAGTATCGGATAAACTTATCGCCGATATGGTAACTTATTTTTCTATATTTTCAGGAGCAGTCGTGATCTATAGGGCATTATTTTAATTTATTTCATCGATACTAATTACTAAGATATGAACATATGTTAATCAAAGCACTATTCGCAGGGATTCTATATTTTTTAAGCTTTCCTCCATTTGATTACTGGTATCTAATATTTCCTGCAATTTATTATTTCTACAGTTCGATAATTCAAGTTGAGAAAGTATTCATGAAAGGGTTTATTTTTGGATGTATTGCTTATGGGGTAATTTTATTTGGAATTCAATCAATTGGGTATGAGGCATGGATTCCTTTAACGATCCTTATGGGCTTATTGTACGGGTTATTCAGCAAGCTTTTTTCTTTTGTAGGCACAAGAACTGATAATAATTTATTCGCATTAATTGGAGTGATAAGTGGTTTTGGTTTATTAAGATCTTACTTTCCTTTTGGAGGTTTTCCATGGGGGTACTCCTCAACAGTTTTATTAACTGGATATCAAGATAACATTTTCTTTTACTTGGTTCCACAAATTTTTAAAACATTTGGACCTATTGGGTACTCTCTACTTATAGAGAGTCTGATATTGTTTTTATATCTTTTCATTAGTAATAGAAATAAGTCAGGTAATGAATTAAAGAGCCTTGCTGTATTACTCACTTTCATAATNATTCCACTTGTTTTTTCAATAACTTCAACTGCTGATTCTGTAGTTNAAGAAATTCAAGTCTCAATTATTCAGGGCAATTCACCATGTCCTGGGGCAAAAAATAAATGCGAAAACGAAAGACAACGAATTTATGATAACCATCTTCTACTTACCAAGTCTCTAGACAGCGAACAGGGATTCAAAGATACTGNAACAGCAAGACTCATTCTTTGGGCAGAGAGCTCGAGTGGGTTTGGGAATGACCCAAAGAAAAATACTGAAACCTTAAAAGAGATTACTACAGAAGCACAAAGACTTGATGCTGCATTTTTGATTGGTGGAGACAGGCCTTCAAGTCCGGGAGAGTTTGAGAATTATGGAATCTTTATTGACGAAAGAGGAGAAATCTCTGGAGAATATCTTAAGCAGCATCCAGTACCATTTGGAGAATATATACCTTTTCGAAAATACTTAGATTGGATACCACCACTTTCTCTGGTCCCAAGGGATATGGTAAGAGGAACACAACAACAAGTATTTATGACAAACAAAAATGAAATTAAAATTTCTCCAGTTATTTCTTTTGAGGGTTCTTTTGATAGATATATAAGAAAAAGTGTTGTTCAGGGTGCAGAGGTTGTTGTAATTTTGACAAATCAAGCAAGTTATGGAGAGAGCGGTATGTCAGATCAATTCATATTGATGTCTAGAGCTAATGCTATATCGAATAATAGAGATATTGCTCATGCTGCAATAACAGGAAAATCAGCTTTCATAAGTGGTATTGATGGAGACATATACAGCTCATCAGGTCTCTTCACGGACGCAGTACTAATTGATGAGATTAAAACTTCAAACAAACTGACACTTTATACAAGATGGGGAAACTATTTAAATTACCTAGTAATTCTTTTTGGAGTTATCAATCTTTTTTGGCCAAAGAATATTTTGAGGAAAATTTAGAAAAGCTTACCTATAAAATTTATGAAAGTTTCTGGGATACAATTTATATTTCTAAATCAATTATTGGTAATCCTCTTGCAGCAGCAGCCTCCACTGTGCCGTCTTGAAAAGCTCTAAGTCCAAACTTTGGCAGTACGGCAAATATATGATCAAATATATCAGATTGTATACCTTCGTATTCAACCCAATCAATTGTATTTGTAAAAGTATATAACTCCAAAGGAACTCCTGTGGAAGTTGGCGAAAGTTGTCTTACCAGCAAAGTCATGGTTTCTGTATTGAGACCATCATGATTTTGTAAATACTTAACAAGATATGCCCTAAAAGTTCCAAGGTTAGTGAGTTTTCTTTTTTCTTTTTCTTCATTCACTGAAGAGTTGAATTNTTCAATATCTTTTATTTTTTCAGAGAGATATTTATTTACAGTCGGGATTTTCATTAGCTTATCAATATCTTTTTGCTCCATAAANCTAACGCTTGATATATCTATAGAGATAGATCTTTTAATTCTTCTTCCTCCATACTCTGACATTCCTCGCCAGTTTTTTACAGACGTGGTTACGATTTTTGATGTAGGGATTGTTGTGATTGTTTTATCCCAGTTTTGCACTTTAACTGTATGTAAGGCAATATCTATTACATCGCCATCAGCGCCATACTCNGGTACCTCAATCCAGTCTCCATTGTTAATAATGTTGTTCTGACCAATTTGTACGGATGCTATAAAAGATAAGATTGTGTCCTGGAAAACCAACAAGAGAACCGCTGTAAGGGCACCTAAACCACTTATATAATAACTAACTGGTTGGCCGGTCATTATTGCAAAAATAATTATGAATATGAATGAGTTAACAACAATTTTAACAATCTGAACGTAGCCCTTTATTGGCCTATTTTTTAATGACTCAATATTTTCGGAAACTTTATTTAACACGTTTAACATTTCAAGAAGTGTAAGGCCAACAAATAATGTTAAAAGTGCACTAGTGACTCTTTTAGAAATTTCAGTATTAAATATTTCTAAATTGAATTGGGGTGTTGCAACTAAAAAATTAAATAAAACAAAAACGAATACATATGAAACTCTATTTAAAAATTTTTTATCTAGAAATAGGTCGTCTATATATGTAGTTGTTTTACTTGCACCACGTTTAATTATTGGAAAAACTACTGATCTCAATAANAGGTAGGATGTAACAAGAATTCCAATTAAATATGCTAGTGAAGGCAAATCTGATGCTGTTAAATTATTCATANGTTAATCCTACTCTAAAAACCTTTTTGTTGACTTTTCCATGGGGCTGGTATGTCATTAATATATTCATCAACACTTGGACCACCCAGAGACTGAAGTTTATTTTGTCCAACAATATAAGTAATGACCAACAAAATTAATGTCGTCTGATTTGAGGATAAAAGTTTAATTGTTACAAGGATTTCAGGGGAGTTGAAAAAGATTATTTGGAGACCGCCTTTCAAGAATAAGTATAAAGTCCAAATAACTGCAACCCTTGTGTATGCGGGACGAACAAGTTCATGAAGGTACCACTCCTGAGGCCAATTCCTAATTGCCTTAGAACTATAAATAGTAAATGGTTTCTTAATTATTATTGAAATAAAACCTACAACAGCAATTGAAATATCCCTAATGATTCCCGGAATAAAAAAACCAGAAGCACTTCCTTGAACTCTTGCCAGGAGAAGTGCTACTAAAGTTCCAACTAATCCATAGAATACAAATTTTAAATTTTGCTTTCTTAGAAGACGATATAGAAACAAAAGTATTAACAAAATACCCGTATATAAAATTGCTTGGTTAAGAGTTGTAAAATTATTGGTTACTACAAAAAAGAGTGGGGCTACTACGGAATCGAAAACACCTTCTTGATTAAAATTTAATTCTTTTAACTCTTCTTTTATCTCTAAATATTTTGTATAAAATTTTCTCAATTTATTTGAACTTATTATTAAAAGACTTTTCATCGTTTGAGAGTGAAGTTTCTTTTTCAATAAAATCTGAAATTAAATTTGAATCAATATTGAATTTTTCTGAGAGCTTTATAACAATCTCTTCAGTTGAAAAATTTTCAAATGTTAAATCTTGAACAGATCTATAAGCTTCATCCCTATCAATATCATTTTTTACTAAAGCTGAAAGAATTTTCTGGCTACTTAATTTATCTGCTGCATCACCAAGATTCTTTTCAATAGCTTTGTAGTTTATATGAAGACCTTCAAAAATTGCTACTAAATCTTTTGTGATAAAACAAAGTAAATTAAAAGCATCCGGAAGGATAATCCTTTCAACGGAGGAATTAGAAATATCTCGTTCATGCCAAAGAACTATGTTTTCCATACTGCTTAAAGCGTAACCCCGTACAACCCTNGCCAATCCTGTAATTCTTTCACTTGTTATGGGATTCTTTTTATGTGGCATAGCAGATGAACCTTTCTGGCCCTCTTTAAAAGGTTCACTTAGTTCCGAAACTTCTGATCGCTGGTAACCCCTAATATTTGTTGCAACTCTTTCAAAACTACTTGCAAGAATTGCAAGACTTGTGATAATTTCTGCATATCTATCTCTTGATACAATCTGGCTAGCGAAGATTTCAGCTTCTAGTCCAAGTTTATTCAGAGTTATTTTCTCAATATTTTCATCAACTACCGTATGGTTGCCAACGGGTCCACTGAGTTTTCCTACAGAAATCGTTTTTACACACCCCTCTAAGCGTTCTTTGTTTCTTTTTATTTCTTGGTGCCAGTTACCGAAAATGTTTCCTAAAAAGGTTGTCTCTGCAAAAACACCATGAGTTCTACCAACTACAGGGGTGTTCATCTCCTGTTTCGCTTTAGCCTCAATCTGTAATAAAAGTTCATCTAGTAATTCGATAGTTATAGATAAAGATTGTTTAATTAATAAGCTGTTTGCTGTATCAACTACATCTGAGCTTGTAAGACCATAATGAATCCAATTTGAATTGTCACCAACTTTGGATTGAAGTACATCGACAAATGAAGCTAAATCGTGATTAGTGATTTTCTCTCTCTCGTATACTTCATCTTTTAAAACTTCAATTTTTCCAATGACCTCAGACACCCCACTTGGTGATATATTATTTTCTTCTAAGGTTTCGAGGTATTTCTGTTCTACAAGTTTCCATGTATCAAATTTATTTTGATCATTCCAAATTTTTTCAATTTCGAGGTATTGGTATCTTTCAATCATCAGCGATAACTATATTCTGGTTCCTTTCAGGCCCGACAGATATAAAAGTTATTGGAATCTCAATAAAGTCCTCAATAGCAGTTATATATTTTTTAGCATTCTCTGGTAAGTCATCAAAGCTCCTTACAGAAGTTATATCTTCAGACCAGCCCGCGTATGTCTCATATACTGGTTCAGCATNATAAAANACATTTTGTTGATATGGATAATCTGTAATTACTTTATCTCCAGTCATATATCCAACACCTAGCTTTATTTCTTCAAGACCAGATAAAACATCTAGTTTTGTTATGAATAGTTCGGTTAAAGAGTTAACTCTTACTGAGTATTTTAAGGAAATTAGATCAAGCCACCCACACCTTCTTCTTCTACCAGTAACTACCCCAAATTCTGCACCCTTTTCAATTAAATAATCTCCAATATCATTTTTTTGCTCTGTTATAAAAGGACCGCTCCCAACTCGAGAAATGTAAGCTTTAGTAACACCGACGATCTTATTTAGATTCAGCGGACCAATACCAGATCCAATAGCTGCATTTGCAGAAGAGGTATTTGAACTCGTTACAAATGGATATGTTCCATGGTCAATATCAAGTAAAGTACCCTGAGCGCCTTCAAATAATATATTCTTACCTTCTTTAATTGCATTCGAGATCATCAAGGAAGTATCTTTTACATGATTATTTATAATTTCTTTATAAGTTTTAAATTCATTAATAATCTCATTGGGGTCAATAGGATCCCGTCCGTAGATTTTGGTTAGAAGTTGATTCTTTTCCTCAACGTTAGTTTTGACTTTTTCTGCAAAAACTTCATCGTCAATTAAATCCTGTATTCTGATTCCACTTCTTTGAATTTTATCTGCGTAACAAGGTCCGATACCTTTTTTTGTTGTTCCAATTTTGTTTTCGCCTAAACTTTCTTCAATTAATTCATCAAGTAATTTGTGATAAGGCATAATCACATGGGCATTTGGAGAAATTGCTAGTTTTTTAGTACTCACATTCTTGGAATTTAACATTTCAAGTTCTTTTTTTAAAAAGGCAAGATCTACAACACATCCAGATCCAATTACGGGAACACAATCAGGGTAGAGTACACCAGAAGGTGTTAGTGATAATGCAAGTTTTTCATCGCCAACAACAATAGTGTGTCCAGCATTGTTGCCACCTTGAAATCTAACAACATAATCGGCTGAGGAAGCAAAAAAATCTGTGACTTTACCCTTACCCTCATCTCCCCATTGGGCTCCGAGAACTACAGTGGCAGCCATTTGAACTCCTTGTGTACAACTACAAATTTTAATGGTTATTTTTATTTATCTTTACCGATTTCTTAGCGAATTAGAAAATAATTGCAACTTTTTATTCATTAAATGAATATTTGTAGTTATTAAGAGAAATTTCTATTACTATATTTAAATTAGATTACTTTGCAATGAAGTAGTCTACTTTTAATTAAAAGGAGAAACATTGAATAAAAAAACAATCGTATCTCTGCTTGTACTCGCATTAGTAGCTGTAGCTTGCGCTACGGATACTACAGAAGATGCGGCAGTAGAAGTAGTTGTTGAAAAAACAACTCTTGAAACAGTTACCGACAGAGGATTCCTCAAGTGTGGTGTTTCAGGTTCTGCTGTAGCGTTCTCAGAGACTCAAGCCGACGGTTCTGTAACCGGTATTGATGCAGACTACTGTTATGCAGTAGCAGCAGCAGTATTCGGAGATTACAGTAAAGTTGAGTTCACTGCTTTGACAGCTGCTGAAAGATTTACAGCATTGTCAGCCGGTGAAGTTGACCTCTTAATAAGGAACACAACATGGACACAATCTCGTGATACCGATCTAGGTAACGATTTTGGACCAACAACTTATTATGATGGACAACAGTTAATGGGTAGAAATTCCGATGGACTTTCAGGCTCATCATCTCTTGCTGATATCGACGGTTTAAGAGTTTGTACAAATGCTGGAACAACAACAGAGAAAAACATTACTGAAGGAGCAGGTCTTGTAGGAGCATCTATAGAGCTTGTAACAGTTGAAGCATTCCCAGAAGCTATGGAGAAATTCAAAGCTGGAGAATGTGATCTTGTAACTACAGATGGTTCCGGTCTTGTTGGTAACAGAGCTAAAGAGGATAAGATGAATGACTGGGCAATTTTCCCAGCTACACCAATCTCTAAAGAACCTCTTGGACCTGTTTATCGTTCAAACGATAGCCAATGGGCAGACATTGTTAACTGGACAGTATATGCTACATTCATCGCTGATGAATATGGTGTAACACGTGCAAACATCGATTCATTTGACTATGAGGCTAATCCAGAAATGGGACGTCTTACAGGAAAAAATGATGGTGAACTTCAAACAAGCATGGGCTTAAGTGCAGATGCTTACTATAACGTTATCAAGCAAGTTGGTAACTACGACGAGATTTATTCAAAGAACTTAAATCCAGTCGGACTTTATAGAGAAGGTTCAGCTAACGCACCTTGGACAGATGGCGGATTAATTTACGCACCACCTGCAAGGTAAAAACTTAAATGTTTTAAAAAAGGGGTCTCAGGACCCCTTTTTTTT
>JGI26255J51710_1000392_pt1 | contig 17276 bp, 14 predicted proteins | sample SaaInlV_135m_DNA_2_FD_51710 | JGI IMG/M metagenome (IMG submission 51710)
CGGCTGCCGACGTTGCCAGTGGATGTGAGGTCGCTGCCATGCCGCCTGCGGCGTGAACCGGCGATCTTCCGGGTAATTCAAGGTTTCTCATGATGATCCTTTAGCATGATTTTTTCACGATAATACCTGTTTTGTGATATCTACTAGCCACTTTTGTAGGATTGGAGTAGTCTTTCAGTCAAGCGCAAGGGAGAGGGGGTTGAATTAGCTGGAAAATCTACTCTTTGGAGAATTTTTGTCTCTTCCTTGAAAATAAAACTCTTTGCTTAGGGAGGATCTAATGAAGAAAACCTTATTGCGCGGTCTGGCCGTGCACGCATGCGTCCTTGCCGTGGTTGCGGCATACACCCCAAGTGTCGCCCAAGCGGCTGGTCAGGCGCCCAAATGTTCCACTGCTAAGTTGATCGTGCCGTGGAAAGCCGGTGGCGGCACCCAAGTGATCTTTGCGATCTTTGAAAAAGTGGTTCAGCAAATGAATGTTGAATCGAAGATCAAACTGGTCATGATTCCCGGCCAGGGCGGCAACAAGGGCGCCAAGGAAGCGGCCAAGTCCAAGCCTGATGGCTGCACCCTGTTCGCCATTCACCAAAGCGCCGTTACCAGTTATCTCAATGGTCGCATTCCGTTCCACTATGACAATTTCGAAACCATTGCGCTGTTGACCTCGACGCCTGATATTGTCGGCGCCAGCAAGGACGTTCCTTGGAATAACTTTGCCGAGTTCCAAAAAGCGACCTTGGCAGCACCCGGCACCGTTAAAGTCGGCGCCACTTTTGGCTCTACCAGTCAGTTCTATTGGCTGGTCCTGGAATCCAAGACCGGTATGAAATTCAAGTTTGTTCCCTATGACGGCACCCGTGAGCGGATGACGGCTATTCTTTCCGGCGCCATTGATATGGGCGGACTGAATGTTGCTTCTGGCCGCAAGTATCTAGAAAATGGCGACCTTAAAGGGTTTGCCATTGCGTCGGCGGAACGTTCCAAGCATTTGCCGGACATGCCGACCCTGAAGGAGTTGGGCGTTGACATGATTTATGCTCTTCAACGCGGCATCGTCGCGCCGAAGGGCACGCCCCGGGATATCATCGATTATTGGGCCGATGTGTTTAAAAAGGCCGCGGCAGATTCTGAATTTTTAGAACAGATGGATGCCAAGGGCACTGGCGTCGATTACGTCGGCCCCGATGGGTATCGCGAGTGGGCAGATAAAATGTTCAAGGAGCATGAAGATATCGCCATTCAGATCGGTTTGTGGAAGAAGGATTAAGAATACCGTTTAAGTTCTGCTGAATTCGGCCCGGGCTGCAATTATGGGTCCGGGCCGTTTTCAATTTTAGAGAGGCCTTTGTGAAACGTCTTAACCGTGATTCTATTATTGCCATCGCATTGCTGTTATTTTGCGGCGTTTTTTTCTGGGCCAGCTTCGATATCCGCACCCCTAATTATGGCGTTCTGAAGCCGTCCACATGGCCGAGAGTGATTATCGGCATCATGTCGTTTTTGTCCCTGATTTATCTGATCCAGTCGCTTAAGGGGAACCCGAATATCGCCACGGCAGGGAAGTCTGATCGCGAGCCGGGATTTCGGGGGTGGGTCGATTACTGGCGTAACCCGCTTTGGTGTTTCGCGCTGTTTTTTGTTTACTTGGCGTTATTGCCGATCTTAGGCATGCTGATTGACGGAATTCTCTTCGTCTATGTGCTGATGGGCGTCCTCGGCGGCTGGGACGGTAAAAAGCCCCTAACTCACGCCTACATCGCCGTGCTGACCATTGGTTTCATGTGGAGTCTGTTCACCTTTGGTCTTGGCGTGATGCTGCCTTCGGGTATCTTTATGGATCCGATTTAGGGGGCAGGCCGTGGTTATCGACAATATTCTTGCCGCCATCGATGTGCTGGCCAATGGCCACGCTTTATTATTAATGGCGGTGGGTGTGGCCGGTGGATTGATTGCCGGCGCCATTCCCGGTTTCACCATCGCCATGGCGGTAGTGCTGACTTTGCCGTTCACTTTTGGGATGTCGGCACACTTGGGGCTGGCGACCATGGTCAGCGTTCTTGTTGGCGGCCTGTCGGGCGGCCTGATGGCGGGGATATTGACCGGCATACCCGGTACGCCATCGTCGGTGGCGACCACCTTCGACGGCTTTCCTATGGCCAGAAATGGTGAACCGGGCTTGGCACTCGGTATTGGTGTGTGGTCGTCTTTTTGCGGCGGCATTATCAGTGCCGTTCTGCTGATGACCCTGGCGCCGCAGCTTGCCAAGATCGGGCTGGAATTCAATCCATGGGGCTATTTTATGCTGGTGATGTTCGCGCTCACCATCACCGCCAGCCTGGCTGGCAAGAATATGATCAAAGGCCTGATCGCTGGTGCATTGGGACTACTGCTCAGAACCGTCGGCGAAGACGAAGCCGCCGGCATGGCGCGCTTTGATTTTGGCTCCGATGCTTTGCTGGGGGGCTTTGACTTCATCGCCGTTCTGATTGGGCTTTTTGCTTTCAGCCAGTTGTTGAATGATGTTCGCGACCGCGAAACGGCGAAAAAATCGCTCACCCAACGGAGCACAATCCAGGTCAAGATCGAACATCGCCGCGCCATCGCCGAAATTCTAAAACGCTGGACCATCGTCGTCCGATCTTCGCTGATCGGCGTGTTTACCGGTATTCTGCCCGGCGCCGGGGGCTCCATCGCCAACATTCTTGCCTATGACCAAACCAAGAAGGCATCCAAGTATCCGGAAAAATTTGGCACCGGAATCGCTGACGGCATCATCGCGCCGGAAAGCTCCAACAACGCGGTCGAAGGCGGGGCGCTGATCATCCTGATGGCCTTGGGTATTCCCGGTGACGTGACCGCGGCGATCATGCTCGGCGCGTTGTTGATGAACGACGTTGTGCCCAGTCCGTCGTTCATCACCGATGAACCGGTACTGGCTTATTCCATCTTCATCTCGTTTTTCATCGCCACCTTCATGATGCTGGGACTGCAATCGGTGATGTTGAGAGTTTTCGTTCGGGTCACCAGGATTCCGATGTACGTACTGGCAAGCATCATCTTAGGATTCTGCGGCATCGGCGTCTTCGCGCTGCAGAATGTCAGTTTCGACCTTTGGACTTTGTTATGGTTTGGAATTCTCGGTTTCACTATGCGGCACTTCGGGTTCCCCCTGGTGCCGATGATCTTAGGGGTCGTGCTGGGTAATATTGCCGAATTAAATTTGGCCCGGGCGTTGGCGATCACGCCTGACCTGACGCCCTTTTTCACCAGGCCATGGTCGCTCTTTTTCATGATTATCACTATATTTTCCGCCCTGTTTCCGATGTTTCAGGGGCACCGGATCAAAGAAAAGGCCTGGACCCTGTTCTATTTGCCAACGGCGTGTTTTGCCATCTCTTTGCCGTTGTTCATGATGGGTGGACTCACCCGGCCGGTATTGGCGGCGTTCTTGCTTTGCTTTGGCACCTATCTGTTGTGGCAGCGAAAACAAAATGGCTGGCGGTTTAAGGCATAGCTACGGGTTAGGTCTGAACCTACGCCTAAACTTGGCTCGGGCCATCGCCTTTTCCAGGCTGAATTTATTCGAACTGTGATGCCAGCGCCGACGTCGGCACCGGCAGGTACGTCAGTGCGAATCCTGCAACATCATGTGTGCGCATTTTTCGCCGATCATAATTGCGGCCGCATTAGTGTTTCCGGAAACAACGGTTGGCATAATGGAGCAGTCGGCGACTCGTAGCCCCTCGATGCCGCGAACTCTCAGCCGAGCGTCTACAACGGCTTTTGGATCACTTCCCATNCGACAGGTCGACGTNGGATGAAAAATCGTGTTTCCCGTTTCCCTGGCATGGGCCAGNAGNGCATCATCGGTNACNTGNTCNGCNCCNGGTTCCCGCTCCATCTTGACATATCTGGCAAAAGCTGGAGCCTGGGTGATCCGGCGGACCATTTTCAGCCCTTCGATCATCAGTCGGCGATCATAGTCGGTGGACAGATAATTAGGCGTGATCCTTGGGTGCTGTAACGGATCGGAAGACCTGATCATCACCTCGCCACGGCTCTGGGGGCGAAGCTGGCATACCGACGCCGTGACACCGGAATATGAGTGCAATTCACCACCCAGCTTTGTGGCGCTAAAGGGGATGAAATGGACTTGTACGTCCGGAGTCTTTGATTCAGGCAGTACCTTGGTGAAGACCCCCACATGACCCGCACTGATTGTCATTGGGCCACGTCGGAACAAGGCGTAACGTAACCCGGTCCACATGAGGCGGACAGGATTGTTAACGTCATCGTTGATCGACATGGGCCGGTTCAGTTCCAGTAAAACCCGCGACTGGTAGTGGTCCTGCAGATTAGCGCCCACTTGGGGGCTATCGTGCACGATGTCGATGCCGAGTCCTTGCAGATGTTCGCCCGGCCCAATGCCGGACAATTGAAGCAATTGGGGCGAATTAATTGCGCCGCCGGCCAGTACGATCTCGCCACTGACGTTCACGCTCTCTTCCCGTCCATTCTTGTGGTAGCGAATACCACTAGCGCGTTTTCCGTCGAACAGTATCTTCAATACCATCGCTTCGGTCTCAACGCGCAGGTTCGGCCGCTTCATGATCGGCTTCAGATAGCCCACCGCCGAGGAGCAGCGCCTTCCGTTTCGGGACGTGATCTGGAAGTTTCCGACGCCTTCTTGATCTGCGCCGTTAAAATCATCGTTTCGTGGAATCCCGGTTTCCTGCGCCGCCTCTATGAACGCATCGCAGACTTGTCGTTTGTCACGNATATCAGAAACCTTCAGTGGTCCGTCGGCGCCGTGGTAGTTGTCCGCACCTCTTATCTGATCTTCAGATTTCATGAAAAATGGCAGTACGTCGTCATAGCGCCAGCCGTCATTTCCCAGCTGACCCCAGTGATCGTAATCTTCTTTTTGGCCGCGAATATAGACCAGGCCGTTGATCGAGCTCGAGCCGCCCAGCACTTTGCCTCGGGGCCAAATTAGACTACGGTTGGCAATGCCTTCATCGGCGTCGGTTTCGTATCCCCACGAAAGTGGCGATGTCATGGTGCGGTAATACCCGATCGGGATGTGAATCCAAACGTTGCGATCCTTGGGGCCAGCCTCAAGCAACAGCACGCGGTTTTTCGGATCTTCCGACAAGCGATTTGCTACTGGACAGCCGGCAGAGCCGGCGCCGATAACGATGTAGTCATAGATCTCAGTCATCAAATTTCCAAATCTGTGAAGTCCCAAACGCCCGTGCAAAATCCGCTGCACGCTGCACGCTGGACGCAGTCAGATACTTTCATATCCCCAAGGTGTATTGCAAAAAAATCTGTCGGCACATTAATTCGTTTGCCAATGGCCATTAGTGATTTTTGCTATCACCCCTCCTGAGTATAGGGCCACCAGGACTGAGAGTATGTCAATCGTCCCGGAGCCCTAGGTAACTGAAAGTAAGAGCTAAAAATGGTCGTCCGTTGGTCGCCGCCTATCGGAGTGGCAAGTCAATTTACGTTGGGCGGCAGCTGTTTAATGTAGACATCCTGTTGTGGAAAAGGAATTTCAACTCGATGTTTTCGAAATTCTCGGTCAATACCACACAACAGTAAATCTATTGCCCGTCCCTTGAGTAATGGGTCTGAAATCCAGCAGAGCAACTCGAAATCAAGGCTGGAGGCGCCAAACGCTCGGAATCGGACATGCGCTTCGGGAGAGTCTGATATCAANTTCTCGTCGANCGCCACACGCAACAGAATCTCCCGCACCAGATCGATATCGCTACCATAGGCAACGCCTACTGGTACCCGCAAGCGCCGTTGTGGTTTTGGACCACCGGTCTCATTTGTAATTTTAGCCTGCCCCATTACGGCGTTGGGTACAGTGATTTCAATATCATCACGCGTAAGCAGGCGAGTGGAACGAAGTCCGATGTGGGTAACCAGGCCTCGCTCCCCACTATCCAGGATGATGAGATCGTTTATCTTGTACTGAGCATCGGCCATAATGAAAACACCAGCAATTAAATTTGATAGCGTGTCTTTGGCAGCGAAACCNACTGCTAAACCGACAACNCCGGCTGACGCCATCCAACCGGTAGCATCTAGGTTCCAGAGTTCAATAACTACAAATACTGCCAGTGCCCACACCAGCATNTTTCCAACATTATTAAATAATGGCANAGTTGTAGGCTGAATTGCGCCGAAGTGCTCTGGTGTTGAACTGGCCGCACCAAATAAGCTCTTAAGCAAGCCTGCCAGAGAGAGTGCCCATACAATCACGATAATAGTGAATAGAAGTTTCACCGTAACAAAGGCAATTTTATCGTCCAGGCCGAGATTCACTACAGCAAGAGCGAGGCCGCCTAATACAATAGTCTTGACTAGAGGTTCCTGTATAAACGAAATCATCCTATCGTCTAGGTCAGACTGGGTTCTACCTGCTAATCTTTTGAGGGTTCTATCTATTACCAGAGATACAAGCCGCGACAAAAGCACTGCTGCTAGAACGATGATTACTGCCTGAGCGATACGGCTATCAGGTAGGTAAACGTTAATTTGTTGAAGTATTTGTTCGATCTCGTGATTCATTTGTAGGCACCTTCAAAATAGTTCAAGTGACAGCGAGTCAGCATATATTACTGAGTCTTATTAATCATTGATTGTATTGTGAGGGTGGGTAGTTGCACTACATCGCAGGACCGTTCTGGGACCCAGTAATGGGAGCGATCGTTTCGATGCTGCTCGAGGACCCTGCACAAAACTAATTGATCTCTTAAGTTGCTCAATCAGCAATGATTCTTCGCTTTAGCTTTACACTAAATCGCAGTGCCCGATATCAGTCTTTTGGATAACTGATGGAAGCGATAGGCAAGTAATAAGCCGGTCGCGGTCAGCCCCATGGCAAGCCCCCACCACAGACCGGCACCACCAAAGTCCATCCAGAATGCCAGCCATGATCCGCCACCGATGCCGAGAATCCAGTAGCCGAATCCTGCAATCCACAGCGGTGCTACGCTGTCTTTGACGCCACGTAAGGCCCGCGCCGCGATTGCCTGCAGCCCGTCGAATACCTGGAAGATGGCCGCAATAGTGAGAAATTCGATCGATAAAAGTGATACCACTGTAAAACCGGGATCGGAAGGGGAAATAAATATATCGATGATGTAAGCGGCAAAACCCAGTGGAATGATCATCATCACGACCAGAATCAAAACACCAATGAGCATTCCGAGTATCCCGGACTGTCGCGCGGTATCCAGACGATTTCTGCCAGCACCATGGGCGACCCGAACCATGGTGGCTTCAGCAATACCCAAGGCAATTACGAAGGGTATGCCGGCCCACGACATCACTATTTCATAAGCCGCGAGTGTCTCGGCACTGATGATGCCCGATAGAATTGACGCAGCGGAAAACATCCCCGCTTCCAGGAATACCAGACCGGCTACCGGCAAACCGAGGACCATAATTTCCTTGCAAATTGTGGTATCTAGCTTCCAGCGCTCGGCAAATATCCCGTACCCACGCAGCACGGTGGTTTGGTAGACGTGCCAGAGTAAAGCAAGGAACATCAGCCAGGATACGATGCTGGTAGCGAGCCCGGCTCCGAAAAGGCCCAATGGGGGAATGCCCCAGCCACCGTGCACCAACCATAGAGTCAGAAAATAGTTAACCAGTACCGCCACTGTGGTAATTACCATGACGGCTTGGGGTCGAGCAAGGGCCGAGACAAAGTTTCGAAACACAGCGAAAAACAGCATCGGGAGTACGCAAGCACTTAACCCATGCAGGTAAGGCACCACCAGTTGAAGCACTCGGGGGTCCTGACCGGTCCATTCCAAGATGATATCGAGATGCCATATCAATATCATTGAGGGTGTGCCGAGCAACAACGAAACAAAAATTCCCTGCCGCACGGCAAGTCCTGCCTGTTTTTTATCTCCTGCACCCTCCGCTTGCGCGCATAACACCCCTACGATAGACAGCAAGCCCATTAGAATGACCAGTACCTCAAACGACAAATTGCCGGCAATGCCTACGGCCGCCAGTTCGTAGTACCCAAGTTTTCCAACCACCATTTTGGTGGTGACAAACATGGCAAATTCAGCAAGATAGGCGGCAGAAAGCGGCAATGCGATGCGCATCAACGTTACCGCCTCACTTCTAGTTTCCGAGTTTGTGATCAAGGGCGATCCTTTAAAAAAAGCGCAAGTATATGGAGAATAATCGATCGGATCTTTAACACTCTGGCGCCAGGCATCCCATCACGTCCACCCCCGTACTTAGCCCTTACGACCGACACACCGGCTGCTAAAAGGATAGGTCGGTAAGCGTATGTAGTTTCTAGTAAAAAATGACTGGCCCGGAATGAGTCGAACTGGCTGATAAGTTATTGAATTGTTAAAGTAAGTTACGCAACCGCCAATAGTTACCGTCAAAGTTACCGTCTAAAGTGCTGGATTGGGTTGGACCTGGCTCGATCCAGGCAAATTAGAAAAGACAGTACTGGTTGATTACGGTGCACAATTGCACCACGATNGNACGATAGGGAAACTCCGTTGAGACNGTATGAAAATGCCGCGAGTCGTATGAGTCCTCAGGTTACGCTGTCTTGGGATTGGTATCGCCGATGACCAGAGTCGATCAGTTCGAGAGCGCTTTTCGGGCAGCTGATAAGCCGGTCTTTGAATTCCTCCAACCCGTGGTGGAGCGCGCACTCGTTGTGACTGATCTACGAGGTGCTGATGCAGCTGCCTTCGGTAATCGGGTTCGTGACTTCCTGGCGGTGCTTGGCAACGGTGTGCAGTGGGATCTCGATGATGGTGATTCCTTCACGACGATCGAAGCGCTCCTTGAGCGTGTGAATATGCGCAATCCAGACCTCATTTGTACGTATCGCAGCCTACATAGTGAAGCTTGGCGCTGGCCATACAGCCTGGGCGAATACCTCGATGTTCTAACCCAGGTCGCACCTTGCCCCGTGCTAGTGTTTCCGCACCCGCGAGCCGATCGTACGAATGGTCACACGCTTCAAAGCACGGACATCGTCATGGCCATAACCACTCACTTGGCTGGTGATAACTCGCTGGTCAATAACGCGGCAGGGTTTACCAACAATGGCGGCACCCTATGGTTAGCACATGTGGAGGACGAGAAGAGTTTCAGTCGATTCATGGACACAATATCGAAGATCGACGCCATTGATACAGACACATCGCGCGAACGGATCTTAGCCCAGATGCTAAGGGAACCCAGCGATTACATCCGGTCCTGCAAGGAGGTGATGGTCAGTCATCGCCCTTCGGTGCATGTCGAGAAGATCGTAACCGTTGGTGGTCGCCTAGCTGAATTCCGCCGCCTCATTGACAAATACACCGTCGATCTACTCGTGATGTATACCAAAGACGCGGACCAGTCTGCGATGCACGGTCTTGCGTACCCGCTGGCCATCGAGTTGCGGGAGATTCCGCTGCTCTTGCTCTGATTTTATGATTCCCGCTGCGTTCGCACTTACCGGCGCCACCCAGCAGGGCCACGACGTCGCGCAAGTTCCTGTTGGTGTGACCCTTCTGTTTACGGCGCTGCTGATGGCGATGATCTTGTGTCTCGCGTTGGAGGAGAAACTCCACGCCAAGAAGTCTGTCATTGTGGGGCTCTTCGCCGTTGTCACCCTGCTGCTTGGTGCCGCTTTTGATCTACTGCCGTTCGGGAGTGTCTTGGTCGGGGGCCACGAGATCGATCTACCCGTATACGTGCCGGCGATCGACTGGAACGTGATCGCGATCATTCTCGGCTCCAGTCTGTTTGTCGACGTGACGTCGCGCTCGGGCCTATTCACCTGGATCGCGATCACACTGACTAAAACCTCCGCAGGAGATCCGCTGAAGTTGCTTGTTTACTACGGAGTGATGACAGTGGTTTTTTCCGCTGTCCTTAACAATGTCACTGCCATGATCATTGTCGGATCATTGACTGGAGTTTCGTTGAATCGGCTGGCGCGAAGCAATCTGCTGCTTGGNTTNNTGATTATCGAGGGGCTTTTAACGAACGTGGGTGGCTTGCTCACCCTGATCAGTTCGGTACCGAACATCATCGTTGGCACGGCCGCCGGTATTTCGTTCATCCGCTTCTTCGTGGTTGCTGGGCCATTCGTGCTGGTGGCAACCCTTGTGACGCTCTGGTTGGGTGCTCGTGTTTTCAACGTAAGGCGTCTAGTGACTCCTGAGGAGCGTGAGCAGGCCGCGCGTCTGGTTGCAGGCTTCGACGAGCGTGACGGTATCGAGAGCCAAGCATTTTTCTGGTTTGGGACTGCGATGCTTATCGCGTTCATCGCTGTAATTGCCACTACCTCGGTTCTGCCGCTGATCCAAGACTTGGGAATGGGTTATGTGGCCATAACCTTCGGCGTAATTATGCTTTTACGTTTCAAGGCCATAGCGGACAAGTTCTACCAGGCAATCGACTGGGATCTCTTAGGGTTTTTCGCGGCACTATTTGTGGTCATCAACGTTATGGAACACGCGCTAGTGCTGGAGTTAATCGGCAAGGGCCTCGCCCACGTCATTGGATTGGGCGATACCCTGGGCGCCGGTCTGATCGTTGTGTTAGGGGCCACTGTGAGTTCGGTTACAGACAATATTCCGCTTGCAGCGATGCTGGCAAAGATCCTTAGCGCGCACCCTGTCATTGGCTCCGATCCGGATTCACCCTTCTGGTGGGCTGTGGTGTTTGGCGCGAACCTGGGTGGGAATCTAACACCCATCGGCTCAGCTTCGACCCTAGTCGCGGTCACGATCATCCACAAATATGAGCTAACCCTATCTTTCGCCGGCTTTGTAAAACGGGCTTTGCCTTTCGCTGCAGTTCAGATTCTGCTCGCCGTTGCTTACATCGTACTTTTCGTTTGATTGTTGCAGCATGAGCGTGCCTAGATTTTAAAAAACGAATTTCTATTTCTGCTCCTTGGAGCGGTTGTGATAGTCGCAGATACATTGGTACAGCGCATGGTTGACCCCGAAAGCAAGCCAAATCCTGCGCTTTGCAACATAACAAGTGGGGGACTGCACCCCCAATTAGGCTGACTCCAACAGGTCATCTGGCGAGGAATCAAACCCTTCACGGTCATCTTCCTGTTCCCGCTGAGTGGTGTTGTCAGCGCCGACATTTGCGGTACTGCCTTAGTCGTAGACGGCGACACCATCGCTATCAGCGGCATGAAGGTACACCTTAGTGGGATAGACACTCCAGAGAAAAAACAAACCTGTAGAAAAGTCGGCGCCACATGGCGTTGCGGTTATGAAGCCACGAAACTTTAAGGGGTTGGAATTACAACAAAGAAGCCAGGTGTATTGGAGATACAAAAGATCGCTATGGCCGCTTAGTCGCAGATTGCTTTGTTGATGGGTATAACGTCAATGCAGGGCTGTAGGCGGGTTCAGCGCAAAAAAAAGCGGCGCTATTCAAAGCGCCGCTCCGAGTGGATAGAAATAAGGTTTTAGATCTGTTTACTGCATAACCTTGGTCCAGACCTTGTCGATCAGGGACTGGGCCTTGGGTGAGCAGGTTGGGGCAAAAAATACGTTCAAATCCGACGGTGGGTTGATCTCCGGCGCTGATTTCAGCTCATCCGAATAATAGGCTGCGGTGCCCTTGACGGCATCGCCGTAACCCTGGTTTTCTGTCAGCATCGCCATGTTGACCGGATCCATCATGAAGTTCATGAACTTCTTTGCGTTTTCGACGTTCTTGGCGCTCGTGGGCACCACCATGCTGTCGTACCAGCCGACCACACCTTCTTTCGGGTAGGCATAGACGATAGGCGCACCGGTCAGGCGACCCAACCGGGAGTAACCACTCCAGTGATTGGTCATTATGGCTTCACCACTTGCCAGCAGGTCACTCATGGTTTCAGAGTTATAGGCGACCACAGATTCCTTCTGCGTGACGAGCATGTCCTGGATCTGCTTCATTTGCTTCGCATCTTCGGAACAAAACGGTATGCCGAGATAGATGTTAGCCAGACTGATGACTTCATCCGGGGTCTGGAAAACGCTCAGACGTCCATTGAGTTCATCGGATGGCTCGAAGAATTCTTTCAGTGATGCACCCGTACCGGAATACAGTTCGCTGTTGTACGAAAATGACGTCGTGCCCCACTGCCAGGGCCCGCTATATTCCTGCTCCGAATCCCATTCCGGAAAGGTCCAGCGATCCTCCATGTTTTTAAAATTGGACAGCGCATGTACGCCGACTTTCTGAATCAAGCCTTCGTTGATCAAGATCGGCACGAAGTTCTGGCTAGGCACGACGATGTCGTATCCAGTGGCGCCGGCCTGCAGTTTCGCCAGCAGGGTTTCATTCGAATCGTAGGTATCCACGGAAACCTTGATGCCAGACTCTTTCTCGAACTTGGCAATGAGTTCTGGCGGGGTGTACTCCGTCCAGTTATAGATGAACAACTCGCCCGAGGCCTGTGCCAATCCTGAGATCAGCACCGCTGTGATTGCGGCGAATGTGGTGAAAAGACGTTTCATATTACTACCTCCTATTGGTACGATTATTGTCGATTAGTAGACTTACAAAATCAGTGTTCAGTGCTGGTCTGTGTCTTTCTTGAGAGAATCCAGTATGCCGTAACAATGGCGATCGAGGCAAGCAGTAGCATGGTCGAGACTGCATTAATCTCCGGCGTCAGGCCACGGCGGATCATCGAATAAATATAGACAGGCAAGGTCGTTGAACCGGCCCCGCCCACCATCAGTGTGATAATAAAATCATCCATAGATATAACGAAAGCCAGCATGGCGCCGGCGACGATACCCGGCATCAGCAATGGCATGGTGACAAAACGGAAGGTTTCCCATTGTGATGCATAAAGATCACGCCCGGCCTGCTCCAAAGTGGTGTCCATGCCTTCCAGCCTCGCGCGAATCGGCATGAAGGCAAAGGGAATACAGAACGTGATATGGGCGATGATNACATTNCCCAGGCCCAAGTTCATGCCAATCGCGGAAAAGAAAATCAGAACCGCCACCGCAGTTACGATCTCTGGCACCATCAGCGGCAGCGTAATCAGCCCCAGCGAGACTGTCTTGCCGCGGAAGTTGCCACCTCTGGCGAGCACCAGGGCTCCTATGGTGGCAATAGCCGTGGCAAAAACCGTTGCTACCGTCGCGACGATCAGCGAGTTCCAGACCGCTTTTTGNATATCGGAGTTGTTAAAGGCCTTCAGATACCAGTCNATGCCGAATCCGCCCCAGTTCATAACCATGCGGTTGGCGTTGAATGAGTAAACAATCANTACGATGATAGGCAGGTACAAAAAGATGAAGAAAGCGATCGTCCAGGAACTGAGCCCGCGATAGTGGCCCACGGGAAGCATCTTTTTGCCCTTGCGCGTGGACGGCTTTTGTATTTGATCGCTCATGATCAGGCGCTCCCTTCCATAGCCGCCCGATTCTTGGCCGCCCTGGCGTAGAAGATCAAGGTGATGATCACAACAGACAACAACAGCATGGATAAAGCCCCACCAAAGGGCCAGTTGCGTGCAGACGCGAACTGAAACTGAACCAGGCTGCCGAGCATCAGCTTCTTGCCTCCGCCCAGCAGGTTTGGCGCAATAAACGCGCCAAGACAGGGGATGAATACCAGTATACAACCGGCAATGATTCCGGGCTTGGACAAGGGGATAACGACCTTGGTCATGATCTCGAAGCGGTTGGCGTACAGATCGCTTGCGGCATCCAGCAGGCGGAAATCTAGCTTTTCCAGGCTGGCATAGATGGGCAGTACCATCAGCGGCAGATAGCTGTAGGTTAGGCCAATAGCGATGGCGCCGTCCGAGTACATCATGCGCAACGAATCGTCGATGATGCCGGTCGCAAGCAAAGGCGCCTCGATCACACCCCCACGGCCCAGGATAATGATCCAGGCAAAGGTGCGTATCAGCAGGTTAGTCCAGAACGGGATAGTGACCAGGTAAATATAGAAATTGCGGCGGTTCTCGGGCTGCAGCGTGATGTAGTAGGCGACCGGGAAACCGAAAATCAGGCACAGCAGGGTAGCGCCGAAGGATAACTGGAAGGAGCGGAAGATGATGTTGAGATAGCCCGGATTGAAGACCAACTTGTCTTCCAGGTCGTATTCAAAAGCAATCTTGATGTAGGCGGCCAGTGACCCTATCGGTTTGACGCCGCCATAGGGATTGGGTTCCAGAAAGGAAAACACACCCATGATGACCATGGGTATCAGCATGAAAATGCCGATCACGAAATAACTCGGTGCAAGGCCCAGCCAGCGCCGTCCGGCGGCGCTNTTGGGTAACCAGTCGCTCATTGCGCCAGGACCTTCAAGGCACGGGCCGAGAATGAGACCGCGATCGGGTCACCTATCGCGAAGGGCAGCTCACCATCCTCGCGCGGACGCGCCTGCGCTGTTAATTCGATTCCGTCGCCCATGTCCACCGTATAAGCCGCCTGGTTCCCCAGGTAGACAAGGTTTTTGACCTTGCCCGGTCGGTTGCCAGAGTCGTTTTCCTGGTCGAGGACAGACAGCATGATTTTTTCGGGCCGCAGGAATAGCGTAACCTGATCACCAACTTTGTGGTGGCCGCTGTTTTCGGTCTCGAACAGGCTTTGTGCGCCAATCCTGCAGGTCAGCAGATCATCGTTGAGATCTACAATCTCGCCATCCAGAAAGTTCGTATCGCCGATAAAGTCCGCCACGAAACGGTTGACCGGATGCTCGTAGATGTCCGTCGGCTTGCCGATTTGCTGAATCTCGCCATTGGACATAACCGCGATCCGGTCACTCATCGCGAGGGCTTCCTCCTGATCGTGAGTGACAAAGACGAAGGTAATGCCGGTCTCTCTTTGAAGCTGCTTGAGCTCTTCGCGCATGGCTTGCCGGAGTTTCAGATCCAAAGCCGAGAGCGGCTCATCGAGTAAAAGCACCTTTGGGCTTGGTGCCAGGGCGCGAGCCAGGGCGACGCGTTGCTGCTGACCCCCGGANAGCTGGTTGGGACGGCGGTCTCCCAGNTCCTTCATCTTGACCAGAGTCAAAACCCGCTCGACGGTGGCTTTGATTTCCGGCTTGGGTTTTTTGAGGCGCTCNAGACCAAATGCAACGTTGTTGGCGANAGTCATGTGAGGGAACAGGGCATAATGCTGGAACACCGTATTCACCGGACGCCGATTCGGTTCAAGATTCTCGATCTCTTCATCGAACAGCATGATTTCACCGCCGGACACCTGTTCAAAGCCGGCAATCAGGCGTAACAGGGTGGTTTTTCCACAGCCGGAGGGGCCTAGCAGGGTGAAAAATTCGTTATCGTTGATAGTCAGGGAAACGTTATCGAGCGCCTTGACCGCCTGATTGGAGTCGGGGCTGTAGATTTTAGTAACACCACGAATATCAACTGCAGTAGTCATGCTTTACCTTATATAAGTGATAGTTGCATTTTTTTGTAGGGAGCGTAAGCCTCGACGCCCGCCATACTCCGACCATCAGGGTACGTGGCTATCTTCCTGAATCGCACCAGATTGAGCATGTGGATGAGTCCTTTTTGGACATTTTCACGAAAAGCCATGAATCCCTCCTTGGTAGAATCAATATAACCGTTCATACAGAGCACCTTGGCTCAATAGAGCGGCGATATGAACGCTGAAGGTTAGCACAGACATATTTACATTTGGCTTTGTCAGTTTCCGCTATAAAAAACCCCAGCGAACGAATACTGTCGCTAATTCACTGAGTTAAAAGAGTTCTTGAGTTCTTAGTCTGCCGGATCAACGGCATGGCAGGCGACCGGATAATCGACATTCTTGCCAATCTGACGGGACTTGGGCGTAATCTTGGAGCCGATATTCTGAGCCAGTGCGGGTTTGTTCATTAGGTTTGATTTATCCCAAGAAATCCCAACAACTTAACCCGATCCTAAGCCACCCGGGTTTTTATGTCTGCGCCTTAGTTGAGGCTGTTGTGATTCAATGGGGTATGGCTTTGGACCTCAAAGAGGTGTCGAGAGGAAATATGACAGAGGTACTGTGCGTTCTCGCGAGAGTGACGTACACAAACGTGATGCCGTGAAGGCGGTTGATGATTGGCAAGGAAGATTGGCACTATCGTTAGCAACTGAACTTAGAGGCTAAGGTAACGAAGCTTAACCGACCAGTGGCCTGACATATCGCGACATTAATTGCTGTTCGCAATTACCTACCGCGGAGACGAGGGTCCAGTGCATCACGTAGGCCATCACCGATGTAGTTAACGCTGAGCACCGTCAGTGCAATAAAGACACCTGGCCAGATGACACGAGAGGGCGTGATCTGGATAAAATTTGTGCCGTCATAAAGAAGTCGACCCCAGGTTGGAAAATCCGGCGGGAATCCCAACCCCAGAAAAGATAGCGCTGATTCTGTGATGATCGCATTTGCGATACCCAGCGTCGCTGAGACCATGATCGGGCTTAAGATATTGGGAAGTATGTGGCGAAAAACGATGCGGTAACGGCGGGTGCCGATGCTGTAGGCAGCAGTCACGAATTCGCGTTCCTTGATACTCAAAACATCCCCTCGGACGATTCGGGCGGTGTGCATCCAACTTGTTACACCGATCAGGCCCACGATTAAAAGAAAAATACCGGTTTCGGGACCAAAAGCCGCACGCAAGGTATCTCGAAACAACATTATCGATACCAGAAGGAGCGGCAGAAGTGGTAGCGAAAGAAATACATCGGTCAAACGCATCAGGGGTCCATCTAGGGACTTGACGAATCCCGCAAGCACCCCGATCAGCGTTCCGAGAATTAAGGCAATCAGGGCGGCGGATAAACCCACCGCAAGGGAAACCTGACCACCAGCGAGCATTTGCGCCAGTGTGTCATGGCCAATGTTGTCAGTCCCGAGCGGGTGCGCCCACTCGGGACCAAGATTCCTCGCTCTGAAATCAATGGCGTTAGGATCCACCCCATGAATTGGAGGGCCGACAAACACCGCGATGACGATGAATGCAAACACAAAGACCCCGACAAGAGCGCCTTTGTGTTTTCGAAACTGGCGCCAAACATCGGTCCACATGGATCGATGTTCAGTGTCGATGACAGCGGGATCTATTGAGGTAGTTTGCGTATTCATCTCAAGAGGTTCGTTGAGTTAGTCATAGCGAATACGCGGGTCGAGCATGCCATATAACACATCCGCGATGAGATTAAAGAGCACTATCAGAATGGCAAAAAGGAACGTCAGCGTCTGGACCGTTGGAATATCCGCCCCTTCGATTGC
>JGI26255J51710_1000439_pt1 | contig 16236 bp, 21 predicted proteins | sample SaaInlV_135m_DNA_2_FD_51710 | JGI IMG/M metagenome (IMG submission 51710)
GCTTCTTCATCAGCTGATACTGCTTCTTCAGCCTTGGCTACTTTATCAGCAGTTTTTTTATTCTTTCTCGCTAATGCTTTAGCTTCATCTTTCTTTTTCATCGCAACCAATCCTTCTGGACCTTTTGCATTNAGCTTTACAATTCTGCTCACTGTCTCAGAAAGCTGTGCGCCATTTGATTGCCAATATTCTATTCTTTCTGACTCTAATCTTAATGTTTCAGATCCTTCTCTAGCACTTGGGTTATAAAAACCAACTCGCTCGATGAATCTCCCATCTCTTTTTTTGCTTGATTCAGCAACTACAACATTAAAATAAGGCCTTTTTTTAGGACCACCCCTTGAAAGTCTAATAACTACCATAATCGAAATCTCTTTTAATTTAAATTTATTTACAGAAAGGCGGAAATTTTACGCTATTTTAGCTACATTTGGCAAATTAAATTATTGATTTTTTATAAATATCTAGTTGGGTCAATAAGGCCTGCTTTTTCAAACCCGGCCTTTCTTAAGCGACATGAATCGCATTTACCACATGCTAGACCTTCTGAGCTTACTTGGTAACAGGATATTGTGAGTGAATAATCAACGCCTAGTCCGACTCCAGTTTGAATAATTTCCTCTTTTGAAAGATTTATTAAAGGGGTATGGATTTTTACCAAATCCCCTTCCACTGCTTTTTTTGTCGCTAAATTTGCCATTTTCTGAAAACTATTTATATACTCTTGTCTACAATCTGGGTAACCAGAATAATCTACAGCGTTTACTCCAATAAAAATATCTGTACAGTCAATTGACTCCGCCCATGCCATAGCAAGTGACATCATTATTGTGTTTCTTGCAGGAACATATGTTACAGGGATGCCTGTTGATATTGTTTCTGGAATATTTAGAGATTTATTAGTAAGTGCTGAATTATTTAACCAACTTAAATCAATTTCAACTTCTTTTAAATCTTTTACCGAGAAGTATTTAGCTATATTTTTAGCTGCAATTAATTCGTAGTTATGGCGTTGATGATAATTTACACTTAGTGCATAGCAATCATAATTTTCTTTTTTTGCAATTGCCAGCGTTGTAGCTGAATCAAGACCTCCAGATAATAATATAATTGCCTTTTTAGACACCGGCTTTTTCTCCCCATATTATTTTATGCAGTTGAACTTGAAACCTTACAGCAAGGCTGTCTTCTAAAATCCATTGTGATAAATTTTCATATGATAATTTCTTATACACTGGTGAAAAAATTATTGGAGCCTTATCAATCAAATTTTCTTTTTCAATAAATTTTTTAGCCCACACATAGTCTTCCCTGCTCAAAATAACAAATTTTATTTCATCCTTTTTATTTATCAACATGAAATTTCTTTTATCATTTTTTAAGTGCTCTCCAGAATCTGGTGTTTTAACATCAAGAATGATCTTAGTTCGCTCATCAATACCCTTAATNCTTATAGCCCCTCCAGTTTCAAGAGAAACATTATAGCCATTATCNCTAAGTTTACTTAGGAGCTCCCAACAAAGTTTTTGAGCTAGAGGTTCTCCCCCTGTAACAGTTACGTACTTTGTTTTGTATTTAGAAATTTCTTTCAGAATTTCATTGATGGACATATTTCTTCCATCATGAAATGAATAGGCAGTATCACAATATGTGCACCTCATAGGACACCCAGTTAGCCGAATAAAAATAGTTGGGACCCCGATGAGTGAGCTTTCCCCTTGAAGCGAGAAAAATATTTCATTAATTTTAAGAGAAGTCACTTGATTGAAAACCTAGAATTTATAATTTAATTGATTCTAAGTCCTTAAGTCTCTTTTTGGCACTTTGAATAATTTCGGCATTTGGATATTTTTTTATCAATGTTCTTAAGGTTTGTTTAGCTTTTGTTATACGTGTCAGTTGTATTTGAGAATTTGAAACTTGATATAAACTGTTAGGTGCTATTGGATTATCAGGGTAATTCAAAACAATTTTGTTAAAGGTATTGATTGCAGCTTTATAGTTTCTTAGTGCAAATTGTGTATAACCTAAATTGTACTTAGCTTCAGGCAATAACTCTGAGCTTGGATAGTTAATAACAAATTTATCTAGTGCATCAAATGCCTCTTTATATTTAGTGGCCGTAATAAGCTTTTTTGCATCTTCAAATTCCTGATACTCTAAATTCTTGTCAACTAAAGGCGGAAGATCATCTGCCCCAGTAATTGGTTCAGGGGAAATTTCAGGAAGCACTTCATTTTCTTGGGTAATTTGATTATTTTGAGTTAAAGGCTCATTTTCTGTTGGGGGTTCTATTTTCTTAACATTACTTTCTATCTTTACCGCATTACCCTCAACTTTTTGTAAACGTTCATTTAATTCTTGGTATAAGACTTTTTGACGCTCTTCTGATGNNTGAACTGCATAAGTTAATACTTCAACCTCACCTCTTAACTTAGCAAGATCATCAAAAAGCATGTTTATTCTTTCTGAAAGACTATTAATTAACNTTGGATCTATCTTGTTACTTTTCTCAAAGTTAGTAAATTTTTCATTGATTTCATACTCAATTGANCTCTGAAGCGCATTGAGTTGGTCTTGAATTTCATTTAACTTTTTTCTAGCGCCTTCATCTTCGAATAATGCATAAGCAGAATTTGAAAGCAATAAAAGACCAACCCATAAATAGCGTTTCATTTAGAGCTTTTTACTCAACTACATAGACTAAGTCAGCTCGTCTATCTTCTCCACATGAATTTTGTTCCACACAATCTTGGTTAGCATATTCTTCACCATAACTGATTGTTTCAATTTGGGAATCATCAACCCCAAAAGAATTGAGCGCTTCTTTAACAGCAACCGCTCTTTTCTGACCAAGCGATAAATTATATTCATGAGAGCCACGATAATCTGTGTTTCCTTGAATTTTCAAGTTAGCTGCAGGTGCGTCATTTAAATACTTAGCATGAGCCTGGATCACTTCCATATACTCTGGTTTGACAACATACTTGTTGAAGTCAAAATAAATACCTCTTTTATCTTTCGCTAATAGAGGGTTACCTCTTAATTCCAGCAAATTTAAATCAGGAGATGTGTATGCAGTTCCTTGATTATCTGCTTCCATTGATTGTAATTCTGGATGCGGTGGATTTAAAGGTTGTGACTCTTGCAGCTCTGTTGAGCTACAGCCAGCAACTAAAACTCCTAATAAAGCTGTTAGTAATATTGATTTTTTCACCTACTTCTCCTTTTAATTTAATTTTGACTTAAAACATAAAACAATTTTAATCATTAGCTGGCCCCCATGCTGGCTCTTGTACTTGTCTGCTACCTAATGGTAATGGGTCAATTTTTAATCCATTTATTGATACTGTACCAATTTTTGTTGGTTTTCCATAGTCTTTATATACAAATAATATCATATGTCCATTGGGAGCGAATACCGGTGCCTCATCCAGAGGGCCTTTTGTTAATTTAAGCACTTGCTTAGATTGCAAATTTTGGAGAGCGACTTTAAATTTACCCTCATCCTGAGTTAAGTATAAAAGAAGTTTTCCATCGTAGGATAAATTCGGATATAAATTATATTTTCCTTCAAATGTCACTCGACTAACTTCAGATGATTCTAGATCAAACTTATATATTTGTGGGCCACCGCCCTGATTTGAGGTGTAATAAATTTCTTTTCCATCTGGAGACCAAGCAGGTTCAGTTGTAATTGACCTTGAACGCACCAACCTTTTAACATCAGAACCATCAGCATTAATCAAATAAATTTGTGAGTTTGTATTGTATGTAAGAACAATTGCTAACCTTTTGCCATCTGGAGACCAAGCAGGTGCACTGTTATTACCTTTAAAATTTGCTAGCAATCTTCGTTTACCTGTTGCTATTTCTTGAATATAAATAATGGGTTTTTGCTTTTCAAACGAGACATAAGCAATATTTTTTCCATCAGGTGACCATCTTGGGGAAATAATTGGCATTTTCGAATCCAAAAGGGATGTAATATTGTATCCATCATAATCAGCAATATTAAGTTTGAATTTTTTATTGTTATATTTTTCAACAAAAGCAATTTTTGTATGAAAAACACCCTTACTGCCTGTCAATCTTTCGTATATCTTGTCTGATACTTTGTGCCCAATAGCGCGAATTTGAGTTTTATTCCCAACAAACTCTCCACCGAGTATTGTTTGTTGTTTATAGATGTCTATGAGACTCCAACTAACCTTTAATTTTTCTTTTTGTAAAAAATCAACCCTTCCTATGATTAAGAATTGCGCCTCAAGGGACCTCCATTGTGAAAAGTTTACCTCTTTGTCACTATTTGGGGATGCTGAAACACCTCTAGTATCAAGTGTATAAAACAAACCAGATCTATTTAAGTCGCTTTTAATAACAGAGTTAACTTTGGCCAGATTTTTTGTAGCGCCAAAGCTTTTAAAAGGCATCACTGCAATTGGAATTTGAGTGGCTTTTCCACCCAAAATTTCGATAACCTCTAGGGCATGCAAAATACTTGATGAAAAAAATAAAGTTCCAACAAAAAAAACATATAAAAACTTTTTCATTTAACTACTCGNCTCCATTTGGATGAAATTTCAACTCTAAATTTTTTAGTTTACTAAATAAGCCACTATCTTTAGGAAGGGGAAGTGGTTGTGACTGGATAATTGCCCTTTCAACAGCATCATCACAGCTTTTAATTTTACTCGATTTTATCATTTTAGGTTGCTCAAGCAACTCGCCTGTTGGCATTAAAGTTATCCTGAATTCTAACGTAATATAATCTAAACCGCATAATTGTTGGTTAACATTTTGCTGTATTTTTTGCTGAATAAGAAGTTTATATTTATTTAACTCTCCTGTGTTTTCTCCTCCCTTTACCTCCTTATCACCCTCAACAGCAAGCTTATTTTGGCTTTTAAGTTCATTTTCCCTTAATTCAGCCTGCATCTTTTCTATCTTTTGTTGCTCGATCACTTGTTGTTGCAAACGTTCAAGCTTTTCTTTCTCAAGCATTTCTTTTTTCAATTTTTCAATTTTTTCTTGTTTTAATACCTTTTTTTTAAGGTCCTGAATTGCCTTTTGTTTTTTTAGTTTTTTTGCTTTCTTCTCAGCAGCTTTCTTTTTCTTTAATCTAATATCCGCTTCCTTTTGGCGCCTTGCTTTTGTCTCAGCAGCTCGCTGTGCTTTAATAATTTTTTTCTGTTGTTTAGTTTTTTGCTTAGGTATAGCTTCATTTTTTTTTATTTTTTTTTGTACAGGAACGCTATCCCATAACTCTACCTCTGCATAGTATGGTATTTTTGTTTGCCAACCCACAGAGAAAACCATAACCAAAAAGAGCGCTAAATGAATTGCAAATGAGAATAAATTAGCCTGCAATTCAACATTATTTTCAAACTTAAAAAATTTCATTAAATTATTCAGGTTTAAGTAGTAAGCCCACTTTGTTAAATTCATTTTGCTTCAATAAATCCATAAGCGANATTACTGTTCCATATTTAACTTTCTCATCAGCAGCGATAACAATAGATTGGTCCGAATTTTTTTCAATTTTTTTCTTCAAAAAAACTAGCAAAGAATCTTTTTTATATAATTTACCGTTTACTTCAATTTTTGAATTTTTTTTAACTGAGATNACGATTGGATCAATTTTTTGTTTTAATGATTGTCCAACTTTTGGAAGTTCAACAACCCCTGGATTTGTCATGGGTGCCGTTACCATAAAAATCACAAGCAACACTAACATTACATCAATATATGGCACCACATTAATCTGATTCATCATCCTTCTTTTTCTCATGAACCTATCCCTTACGATCCATGATGTTGATGAACTCTTCCATGAAGCTTTCATACCTTATCGAAACTCTATCCACTTTGGATGCAAACTTGTTATATGCGATGACTGCAGGTATTGCAGCAAATAATCCAATTGCGGTTGCNATCAANGCCTCTGCAATNCCAGGTGCTACTTGCGCTAATGAAGCTTGAGCGACATTAGCTAGCCCAATAAAAGCATTCATTATTCCCCATACTGTTCCAAATAAACCAATGTAGGGGCTTACTGATCCAACTGATGCCAAGAAGGGTAAATGCCTATCCAGTATATCAACCTCTCTGTTATATGACGCACTCATTGCCCTTCTTACACTTTCGACACTTTTTTTATCAAGTGCGCCTGTGTTTTTATTTGACATATACTCTTTATAACCTGCTTTAAATATTACAGGCAGACCAAGCATGTCTCTTGGTGGTCTTGTATTAACTGATTCATATAAATTACTTAAACTACCGCCTGACCAGAAAATTTTCTCAAAATCATCGGTATTTTGCTCTGCCATTTTTAAAGTCTTAATCTTAAGGTATATAATTTTCCAAGATGCCATAGATGCGATTACTAAAATAAGCATAACAGCCTGCACCGGGAGACTTGCATCCCAGATTAATGAAAAAAAGGATAAGTCACTACCAATAGTCATAATATCTCCATTTGTTGTTTTATTAGTTTTGGGATTCTTTGTGGTTTGAAAGTATCGGTATGGATACATGCAATACTTACTTTAGCTGAGGTATATAACTCTGAATTCTTCATTATATTTTGAGTTAAATTCACTTTGGATGCCCCAATATTATCTACTGTCGTCACAACATCAAGCTCATCATTAAAACGNGCAGCTTTTTTGTAATTTATATCAACTTTAGCCACCACAAACATTATTTTATCTTTTTTCTTTAAGGTGGACTGATTTAAATTAAGACTCCTGAGCCATTCCGTCCTGGCTCGCTCCATAAACTTTAGATAATTTGAATGATAGACAACCCCACCACTATCTGTATCTTCAAAATATATTCTTACAGGCCATTTGAATGAAAAAAGCGCTACCATAAGCTTTCATTATTTTCGTTTTTAGGCATTGATATCTCAAAATGTTTATACGTTTGCGGGGTCGCCACCCTACCTCTTGGCGTTCTCATCAAAAAACCTTGCTGAATAAGATAAGGCTCTATCACATCCTCGATAGTCTCCTTTTCTTCCCCAATGGCAGCAGCTAAATTATCCAACCCTACAGGTCCGCCAGCAAACTTTTCAATAATTGCCTTTAAAAAAGTGCGGTCCATTAAATCTAAGCCAATTAAATCAACATCCAACATTTTTAATGCATGATTTGCAATTGTCGCATCAATTTTACCTTCTGCTTTTATTTCAGCATAATCCCTAACTCTTCTGAGCAGTCTATTTGCAATTCTTGGAGTCCCTCTCGAACGNTTTGCTAACTCCGAAGAACCATTTTTATCAATTATTGTTTCAAGAAGGCCTGCGCTTCTCAAAACAATTTTTGCTAGTTCGTCTTGTGAATAAAACTCAAGACGGGAAACAATTCCAAACCTGTCACGCAGGGGATTGGTTAACATTCCAGCTCTTGTTGTAGCACCAATTAATGTAAATGGGGGTAATTCCAACTTCACAGACCTTGCTGAAGGACCTTCACCAATCATGATATCTAATCGATAGTCTTCCATCGCGGGATAAAGANTCTCCTCTATGACAGGTGAAATACGATGTATCTCATCAATAAATAAAACATCATTAGCCTCTAAATTGGATAATAAGGCAGCTAAATCTCCAGTTTTTTCAAGCACAGGGCCGGATGTTTGTTTTAGATTGACACCCATTTCGTTAGCAATAATATGAGCTAGCGTAGTTTTACCTAAACCAGGAGGGCCAAACAAAAGAAGGTGATCCAGTGGCTCTTTTCTCTTTTTTGCAGCACCAATAAAAATATCTAATTGCTCTCTTATTTTTTCCTGACCAACATAATCTACTAATTCTTTAGGCCTAAGCGCTCTCTCAAAATTTTCCTCTTCACCACTTACAGTTTCACTATTTTTAAATTGATCAGGTTCAATCATTTTTTACCTATTGAATAAATTAATTTGATAATAATTTTAAAGCTTTTTTGATACCGTCATTTACTGAGATATTCTCTTCCAAATCTTTTGTAACAATTAATATGTCCTTTTGATTATATCCTAGCGCTAATAAAGCATTTTGAATGTCACTTAACTCTGCTGAACCTTGATTTCTCGTGGACGTAATCTCAGTATCTGAAAATTTATCTTTTAGTTCTAAAATTAAGCGTTCCGCTGTTTTCTTCCCAACACCGGGTATCTTTGTTAATGAATTGACATCTTGGGTTTGAATTGAATATGTGAGCTCGTGAACTGTCATTCCACCTAAGATTGATAACGATGCCTTCGCGCCAATACCATTAACTTTAAGTAATTTTCTAAAAATGATTCTTTCTTGATCCGTTGCAAAACCAAATAGTAATTGAGCATCCTCTCTAACAAGAAAATGCGTTAAAAGTATTACTTCACTTCCGACTTCTGGCAGGTCATAGAAAGTTGTCATTGGAACCTCAATTTCATATCCAACACCATTACAGTCAATCAAAATATGTGGAGGTACCTTTTCTAAGATTTTACCGTGAATACGCCCTATCATATTATTCTGCCTGATTTCATTCGGTTACCTACTCCAAGCCTTCCTAGTGAGTCACTTATATTAGCATGACATATAGCACAAGCTAATGCATCTCCAGAATCTGGTCCAGGTAAAGAGGGTAATTGAAGTAATCTTTGAACCATTGTTTGGACTTGAAGTTTATCTGCATGACCGTTTCCGACGACAGACTTCTTAATTTGAAGGGCTGTATACTCATAAACATTAATTTCTTTAGATACGACTGCTGCTATTGCAGCACCTCTTGCCTGACCAAGCAGTAAAGTAGATTGAGGATTTGTATTTACGAAAACTTTTTCAATTGCAACAATAGTCGGCTTAAACTGAACAATCACTTCACTAATACCTGAAACTATAATTTTAATTCTTGCCGCTAAATCGAGATCTTCTTTGGTTGTTTTTATAGTCCCACTTGATTCATATTTATACTTTTTATTTTCCTGATGTATTACTCCATAGCCGGTTACTCTTAGCCCTGGATCAATGCCTAAGATCGTACTCAACGAATTAATTAATCTTCAAAATTTGCATTGGTATAAACTTCTTGGACATCATCCAAATCCTCTAAGATATCTAGTATTTTTTGCATCTTAATTGCATCATCGCCTTTTAAACTTATTTCATTTTCTGCCTTCATTGTCAACTCTGACAATTCTTTTTTAAAGCCTAATTTTTCAAGTCCTTCGTTTATTTTAGTAAAGTCATTCGGTAAGGTTATAATTTCTACACTTTTATCATCATTAATAATTACATCATCAGCGCCCAAATTAATTGCCTCATCCATCAAAGCCTCACTATCATCTGTCGGTGCAAAAAAGATACTGCCACAATGCTTAAATAGGAAAGAAACAGATCCATCGGTCCCTAAATTTCCCCCATTTTTTGATAAAGCATGTCTCACATCAGCTACCGCACGAACTTTATTGTCTGTTAGGCAATCAATAATAATTGCGACTCCGTTAATCCCATAACCTTCATATCGTATCTCTTCATAATTAACGCCCTCTAATTCTCCAGTTCCTCTTTTTATTGCTCTTGTAATATTCTCAGCCGGCATGCTTTGTTCTTTGGCTGCCGTCACTGCAGATCTTAATCTGGGGTTAAAATTTACATCCCCTCCACTCAGCCTTGCGGCAACAGTAATTTCTTTTACTAATTTAGTAAAAATTTTTCCTCTTTTAGCATCCTGTCTTCCTTTGCGATGCTGTATATTTGCCCACTTTGAATGTCCCGCCATGCTAACGCCACCTAAAAGTTTTATTCAAAATTACTCTCCTATTATCTTTACTAAAGCTCTTTTTTTCCTTCTGCCATCAAATTCGCCGTAGAAGATTTGTTCCCAGGGCCCAAAATCTAGCTTGCCTTCAGTAACAGCAACAACAACCTCTCTCCCCATTACCTGCCTTTTAATATGAGCATCAGCATTGTCTTCACCCGTATCATTATGCCTATAATGGCNCAACGGCTCATGTGGTGCTAGCTCTTCAAGCCATTTTTTATAGTCATGATGCAAACCTGATTCATCATCGTTAATAAAAACACTGGCTGTAATATGCATCGCGTTGACCAACACAAGTCCCTCTTGAATGCCACTTTCAGCCAAACATAAATTTACCTCAGGTGTAATGTTTGTAAAGTGCATTCTTTCAGGTGCGTTAAACCATAACTCTTTTTTATAGCTTTTCATATCAACCGTCCTTTTAACATAATAAGTATTATTCTAACCCTTCCAATATTTTATGATATGTTTCATGCCAGATTTCAGAAGAATCAGTTTGTTTGTAATCCTTAAAGCAAGGGGTGCCCAATGTGTAGTGAATTATTTTTGCATTTTCATTTTTTGGATACTCAATCGCAAGCCAATTCCATTCAGGATTTAATTCACCAATATCCTCCTCTTCCAACCAAGAAAACCTATGCAAATATTTTCCTGATTGAGTGGCTACAAGGCTTGGCGTTAAATTTTTATTTTTTGGATGACTACAATTCCACAAGATTAAACTTGACCAATTCTTTTTTGGGTAATTTTCATTTTTATTTCCGAGATATTTTTTTTTCGCTTTAGTTTTATAATCATGTTTAACCACCTGAACAGCCTTACTTTCATCCCTTAAATCCCAGAGCTCTTTAATATCCGCCTGACAAATCATATCTCCGTCTGCAAAAATTGCCCATCCTTTAAAGTTATTTAAATAGGGCGTTAAAAATCTTGAATAAACAAAATCATTACTCATGTCTTGGTGCTTCTCCTCATAGCCCTTCAAAGTAGTTATAGATAATGGTGTAAAGGAAACAGGTAAAGAAGATTTCTCTATGACGCTTTGAACAAAGGTATGGTATGCAACTGATTCTCTCTGATCAAAGCCAACAACAATTTTAATTGTCTCGTTCATACTTTAATCTCCTGTGACAATAAATCTAACAAATTTTTAATGGGTGTTTTCCAGTCCTTAAGATTATCCGATCTAAGTATCTTGATACTTGGATACCATAAACTTGAATTTTCGTTTGTTCCCCAATACCAGACCCTCACTTTAGTTTCGGGAATAATTAAGTATGTTTTTTTATTTAAAGCACCTGCTATATGCGCCGTAACATTGCTTGTGGTGACTACAAAATCACATGCATTTATCAACGCAGCCAACCTACCTAAGTCGTTAAAGTTATCTATATCAGTCATTTCAATCAATTCAAACCCAAAATTATCTTTAAGATCCTTTTTTTCTTTTTTTGTATCCCCGTATTGAAGATCAACAAAATCAATACCTGGTAAACTAAAGATAGATTTAAAGTCCTCTAGACGCATACTTTTACTTTCCCCAATCTTTGGGTTTTTGCTCATCCACGAGATACCGCAAATATGTTTATTTGCGGAATTAATTCTATTTCTTAATGTTTTTGAATATTCTTTGTCAGCCTCCAATAATGGAATCTTTTGATTTAAAAAATCTTGTTTTAAGTTTCGAAAGAATTGGCCAAGGCTAGCAAATGGTAAATGAAAATCATACAAACCCTCATCCCCCACACTATCTAAAAAAACTACATTTTTAAAATCTTTAAAAGATGCTTTGTATAAATCTAATAATCTTGAATCAAGCATGACAATAAATTCATTATCAGTTTTTAATGCTTCAGGCAGCATAGTGCTGTAAAGAAGATGATCCCCTATTCCCTGCTCCCCCCATATCAGAATTTTTTTATTTTTAACTTCAAAGCTCTCTAGTTTAGGTTTTTTTGTAGCTAATGGAGGTGATTCTAAATCTTGAACTTTCCATCGCGATTCATGCAATTGCCACCCACTTCTGTAGTTATGAGATGCAAGCTCTAAGTATGCAAGATTCAAATGAGCTCTATAATTTTCGGGGTCAAGCTCAATTGCTGCATTAAAATCTTCAATCGCCTTCTCATGATTACCTTGATTTGAAAATGTAACAGCTCTATTAAAAATAGCATCCCAAAAATTCTCATCTAAATCAATTGCAACATTATATTCATGAATTGCTTCATCAAAATTCTTGGTTAAATTAAATAAAAAACCTAAATTTAAGTGAGCCGCCTTATTTTCTGGATTAATTTTTATTGCTTGTTTATAACAATTAATAGCGCCATCCATATTATTAATTGAAGTCATTGCTCTACCTTTATTATAAAAAATATTAGAATTCTCGGAACCTAAACTTAATGCCCTATCAAAATATTTAATAGACTTTTGAAAGTCACCATTATCAAGATAATAATTTCCTAGATTGTTAAGTACATTTGGTTGATTCGGATTAATGAGTACAGACCTGTCAAGGAGCTCAGTTGCATATTCAACATTCCCCATTTGTAATTCAATTGTGCCAAAGTTTGCAAGCATTTGGTCATTTGCAGGAATAACTTTAATCAACTTTTGGTATATGTTCCTGGCTTCATTAAATTGCCCTTTTTGACAAAAAATAAGGGCGTCTTGCAAAGACTTGGTAATTTTATGTTTATTTTTAGAAACCATATTTAAATTTTATATGAAAAGACATGAGAAAATTAAATAAAATTTACTTAACCTAATTACTATTTGAGAGGCAAAAAACCTTAATAATAAACCTAGCCAAATAGAATATTGTCGACGTGAGGGTTATTAGTTTTTATTAAAAATTAGCTCTATTCCATTTCCGGCCGGATCTTTAAAAAATAACTGTTCAATATTAATTTCAGGAATAATTCGTTCTTTAAAAATAATATTATTTTTTTGAAGAACGTCCATAAATTTTTTCTTATTAATTGCAGAAAACGAAACATGATCTAAAGTTGAATTCACATCAACCAAGTTTTTTATATTGTCTTTAGAAGAACTCAAATGCAGAACATCCTTTTCCCCAGCATAAAGCCAATAACCCTTACTCTTAAAAGGCGGCCTATGGCCTAACTTTAGGCCAACTATGTTGATGTAGAAATTTTTAAGGATCTCAATCATTTTTTCATCTGAGCGCAGATTATAATGATCGATGCCGTTAATCATTTTTTTGAATAGCTGTTAACCTTGTTTTAATATGTAACTCTCTTAACTGCTTGTCATCTACATTATTTGGTGCATTTGTTAATAGGCACTGAGCTTTTTGGGTTTTCGGGAAAGCAATGACATCCCTTATTGATTCAGCCCCTGCTAAGAGCGTAACAATTCTATCTAAGCCAAATGCTATACCACCATGAGGAGGAGCGCCATATTGGAGAGCATCTAATAAGAAACCAAATTTCTCTTCTGCTTCATCTTTGGAAATGTTTAAAGCTTTAAATACTTTAGATTGAACTTCACTTTTATGAATACGTATAGAGCCTCCACCGACTTCAGACCCATTGATAACCATGTCATATGCTTTTGACAAACATTTACCAGGATCTGATTCAAGCAGATCCTCATGCCCATCTTTGGGTGCGGTGAAAGGATGATGTAATGCGTTCCATCTTTTATTATCTTCATCAAAATCAAACATGGGAAAATCAACAATCCATAATGGTGCCCAAATTAAATCATTTACCAGACCTTTATCATGTCCAATTTTTTCCCTTAACGCACCCAATGCCTCATTAACAACTTTCGCTTTATCTGCCCCAAAGAAAATTAAATCTCCATTAGATGCATTCGTTTTTTCCATAATTGCTTTCAATGCATCCGCATCAATATTTTTTACAATTGGGCTTTGCAGGCCTTTTTCATCAAGTTGAGTAACATCATTCACCTTAATATAGGCCAAACCTCTGGCACCATAAATCTTTACAAATTCCGTGTATGCATCAATCTCGGATCTTGATAATTCTGATCCGCCAGGTATTTTAAGGGCGGCCACTCTTCCACCGGCCATATTTGCCGCTGAAGAAAATACTTTAAATTCGACCTTCTTGAGTTCTTCTGTTAGATCAACGAGCTCAAGCGTAACTCTTAAATCAGGTTTATCTGAACCATACTTATCCATTGCTTCGGCATAGGTTAGTTGGGGGAAGGTACTTGGAAGCTTTATATCCATAGTATCCAAAAACATTTGGCGAATCATGCCTTCATTTATTTCCATAATTTCATTTTCATTCGAAAATGAAAGCTCAATATCTAGCTGCGTGAATTCCGGCTGTCTATCCGCCCTCAAATCCTCATCGCGAAAGCATTTAGCAATTTGAAAATATCTATCAAAACCAGAAATCATTAACATTTGTTTGAATAGCTGTGGGGACTGAGGCAGTGCAAAAAACTCACCCTGGTGAACTCTTGATGGCACTAAATAATCTCTAGCGCCCTCTGGTGTACTTCGAGTTAATATAGGTGTTTCAATCTCCATGAAGTCATTTTTATCAAGATAATTCCTAAAATTTTTAGAAACATCGTATCTCAATCGAAGATTTTTTTGCATGGTATCTCGGCGAAGATCAATAAAACGACTTTCTAGCCTGACGGATTCTGAAATTGTTTCATCATCAAGCATGAAGGGTGGAGTCAAGGAAGTGTTCAGTATTTCAACTTCTGAGGCCAACATTTCCACCTCCCCTGANGGTAAATTTTTATTNACGGTTCCTTCAGGTCTGAGCCTTACTTTGCANGTGACTTGCAAAACAAACTCATTACGAATGGCCTCTCCAGCTTGAAAGGCTTCTGGCGTATCAGGGTCTATGACTATTTGAGCCAAGCCTTTCTTATCTCTTAAGTCAATAAATATGACACCGCCATGATCTCTTCGCCTATGTGCCCAGCCACATAACTTTACTTCAGTACCTACATGGGATTTATTTAATTCGCCACAAAAATGAGTTCTCATTTATTTTCTACTTTCTTTTCTTTTTATTGTTTTTAATGAATTCTTTATCTGATGTTGAAACCCCCATCGAGATGACATACTTCAAAACCTGATCAACGCTAAGATCAATCTCAATGATTTTCTTCGTGGGAACTATCAACGTATATCCAGAAGTCGGATTTGGTGTTGTTGGAACATAAACATTAACGTACTTACCTTTTAAATGCTTCGCAATTTGGTCATTTGGTACCCCAGTAATAAAGGCAAATGTATAAGTTCCCGCATGGGGAAACTCAATTAAAACTGCCTTAGAAAATGCCTGCCCGGAGTTTGATAAGAGGGTATCGGAGACTTGCTTGATACCTTTATAAATAGAACTTATTACAGGCACTTTATTTAGAACATACTCATAAACAAAAATAATTTTCTTCCCAAAAAAATTATTGGCAATTACTCCTGTTAGAAAAACAACAACAAGCGTTACGATGACCCCATACCCAGGGACCGCCCCCCCAAATAAAGTGTCAGGCTGAAACTCATAGGGGAGCAATAATAATACTTGATCTAGAAATTGAGTTAGCGTAATTAAAACCCATAAAGTTAAGACAATAGGAATTAAAACCAATAGGCCAGTAAGTATATTTTTTTTAAACATTTTGCTTCTCAACTTTCTTTGTTGTTGATTCTTTTATCTTATTTTTATCTTTTTTTGTTTCTTTTGAATTATTTTTATTCTTAAAATCAGTCTCGTACCAACCAGAGCCTTTAAGCTTAAAATTTGCAGCCGAAACTTGCTTAACAAAATTTTGATTGTCACATTTAGGACATAAAATTTTTGTAGGTTCACTAATTTTTCTCATTAGATCTTCCTGGTAGTGACAGTCCTCACAAATAAATTCATAAATTGGCATAATTTATTTTTTTAAAATGGAATATCGTCTTCTAACTGATCAAAAGATTCAACCGCTGGCGATGGAGCCTTAGTCGGTTCATTTGATGGCTGATTTTTTTGTTGGTCAGATGATTCGCTTCCGCCTGACGCACTATCTTTAGAGCCTAGCATCTGCATTGTTGCGGCAACGACCTCTGTTGTGTATCTATCCTGCCCCTCTTTTGTTTGCCATTTTCTTGTTTGAAGCCTGCCTTCAATAAAAATTTGACTCCCTTTTTTTAAATATTCTTTAGCAATTTCTGCGACCTTTCCAAACATCACTATTCTATGCCATTCAGTCTGATCTACTCTTTCTCCTGTTTTATCTTTATATGAACTACTGGTAGCTAAACTGAAGTTACATACAGCCGTTTCGTTAGGCATATACCTCACATCAGGATCCTGCCCTAACCTTCCAACCAAAATTACCTTATTGACTGACATAATTAAATAATCCCCTTAAATATTTTTCAAACCTTTTTTTTCAAATCAGGCATTTTTATCGATAGAGAAAAAATAAACCAAAGGGC
>JGI26255J51710_1000477_pt1 | contig 15525 bp, 18 predicted proteins | sample SaaInlV_135m_DNA_2_FD_51710 | JGI IMG/M metagenome (IMG submission 51710)
GGAACAAATTCACGGGCTTTGCTGGACATGGGCAACACCTTCGCTTGTGGCTAAATAGGTCTCGCCCTATTATAGGGTTGCCATCACCTTGATTTCCTTAATATCCCGTTCCATTCATGAGCATCAACGTCCGATTCTTCGCCAGCCTGAAAGAGCGCATTGGCAGCGCTGCCCTAGAGATAGATGCGCAAGGCATAACAACCGCCCGTGATGTCTGGACATCGGCCAGTGGGCAAGAAGCCGATGAAGAAATGCTGGTGGCCATTAATAAAGAGTACGCTGCGCTGGACCGGACAGTGGCTGACGGCGACGAGGTGGCATTTTTTCCGCCTGTGACCGGCGGCTGAGGTAGCGATGCGCATTGAGATTCGGGAAAACCCCTTCGATCCCTGGCAGGCCGTGGCCGATTATCGCTCCAGCCACCTTACGATAGGTAAAAGTGGTGCCAGCGCTGTTTTTGTGGGCACCATGCGCGATTTTAATGAGGGGGATGATGTACAAGCGATGGTGCTGGAGCACTATCCTGGCATGACCGAAAAGCAGTTACAGGCTCTGGTGGACCAATCCATGTCTGCACACAACCTCGACGATGCACTGGTCATCCACCGCGTCGGTGAACTCAAACCCGGCGAGGATATTGTCCTGGTTGCCACTTTCTCAGCACACCGAAAGGCCGCCTTTGATGCCTGCCGTGAAATTATGGAAGCGCTGAAATCGACCGCACCTTTTTGGAAAAAAGAAACCCTTGCCTCGGGAGAGCGCTGGGTCGAGAAAAATACCGCCGGTTGGTAAAACGCTTTGTCAGATGGTCGTAGCGTTGGTCAGCGTGGGCGACACGCCACAATCCACGATGTGTTCTCTTGCGGGTCATCGCCATCAGCCAGTTCAATCGTATCGAGCATTAAAAAGGCCGAGGCCAGTTCACCGGGTTGCAGTACATATTCCGGGCTAAAACTTGGCGCTTTGACGAGATGATGCACATTGAAAGTCTTGAAAATCAAAATGCCGCCGGGTGCCAAACCCTTCGCCATCTGCACAAACAGGCTGCGGTTGAGGTAGCGAAAACAGCAGATCACAGCCCAGAGCCCTTTGGGCAGAACGGCTTTATCCAGATCAAGCTCACAGAGCTCGATTGCCACGCCTTCGCGCTTTGCAAGACGCCGACCCAGAGCCAAACCAGCGGCACTGCAGTCGAGCGCTGTAACCTGAAAACCCTGCTGCGCCAGATACACGCTGGCGTGACAAGTGCCCGCCGCGACATCCAAAGCTCGGCTTCGATCAACCCGGGTATCGATATACCTCACAAGCAATGGATCCACACGCAACGCGGGTGCCAACTCAGCACCAAGATACTTCGCTTCCCATCTTTGAACGTCGCTTTTCATCAATGCTGCCCGATCACCACTGCCGCGGCTCGATCTCACCGCGGAAAAGAAAACTTTAGTACAAAACGCCGTTATAGATCAGCCACAACCGGCTAGGATTTAGGCACCGCATATTCTTCATACTCCAGTGCACCTTGATAAACGCTGGCTCGACCAGTCTGTTTAGCAATCCCGGCGCGCTTGCCAAACGCCGAGATGTCATCCACGATGGGGCGCGGTTTATGTGCTCTTAACCACAGTCGCAGCATGTGACGTCGCTTGTCAGGATCGTCATCGTCTGCAAACGCTGTTCGGTTATGCAAAATCGTGTAGTTATTGAACAGCACAATGTCTCCTGGCGCCAGCATGAACTGCTGATAACACCGGGGNCCGTGCGCTACCTTGTCCAGAATATCCAATGCGCNCTGTTCGGCCAAGGTTTTCTCTTTGCCCAGCTCTGCAAAAGCCATTTCAATATAACTTCTCAGATAGCTGATGCTGAGATAGCCATCCTTCATTGAAAATACGGGTACCTTTTGTTCCGTGATCGGCGATTCACCCTCTGCCTGCTCACCAAACAGATGGTAGTGAAACCCTTCACACAGCGTAGCTAGAGCGTCCGGGTAATTTTCCACAAGTTCGTTATAGATTGCAGCAGCCGCGGCATAGCCGCTCAAGCCGCCCTCCTTGGCGGGTGTGAGGCACATCATCCCGACGATATCAGTCGCATCCGTATGCAAAGCCAACTCGGTGCTGTTCTGGTAGGCGCGGTAGCGGGCGTTCTTGCCACCAAGGTTTACGACGTGTCCCAGCAGATCCCCAGCCAGGCTTTGCGACTGGGCTTCACCCATATGTGCACCAATCCCCCAGAAGATGAGTCCACAATCCTCCTTCGAATAACGATCGATAGGAAACCCGCTCAACAAAATCAAACCTTTTCTTTCCTGGATTTCATGCAGCCACTGCGTTAGAGCGGGGCTTAACAGAGTCAGAGGAAAATCCCGGGCAGTAATTTTTTCAAGATCCAGGCCACGCTCCTTGACAGTGCGCAAGGCCTGGTCAAGGTCGGCCAGTTCCATCTTGCTCAGCGGGTAGGCGACATCAGATTTAGAGCAAACGGAATCAGTAGTCCAACCGTTGGGATGATCAATTTTTGTCTTGGTCAGCATGGTCGGCCAATCCGATTGGGGGTCTTGCACTATAACCTGCTCTTACAAAAAACCAATCTGGGCTCAGCAATTATCGTTTGGGGGTCACCGACCAGCGCTCATTGGCGTTTTGGGCAAAGTAGCCCCCCTGTTAGGTACTGACGCCAATACAAGCACTCTGGAACGCGCCGTCGCCCTTTAGAGTGAGAAACACGGCAAAGCTTTACACGACATAGGGCAACCTTGTTACAACAACCGAAAATTGGCAAGGCCACTTAGCCATAGGGCTTATTGGCAAAAAAAGTTACACCAGTCCGGCAAACGGCTCAACAATCACAGAGTCGCCCGGTTGCGCATCGGCGCTCTCAAGCGGCAGGATGACAAAACAATTGGCCTGACTCATCGAACTCAAAATGCCCGAGCCCTGCTCGCCTGTCGTTGAAACTACCAGGGCGCCGCTTTCATCCTGCGACAGGAGGCCGCGTTGGAATTCGGTACGACCGGGGCGTTTTTTCAGTCGATCNNTCGTGCGAGCCCTAAGCCGCAGTGGCTGCCANGCGATCTCGCCAGACAGATGCTTAAGCGCAGGCAACACGAACTGGTAGAACGTGACCATGACCGAAACCGGGTTACCCGGCAGGCCGAAAAAAAGGCTNTCGTCTATTCGCCCGAAAGAGAGCGGTCGGCCCGGTTTCATTGCGATTTTCCAGAAATTGACTTNGCCGATCTCGTCCAGCACCTCTTTGACGTAATCTGCGTCGCCGACTGANGCGCCGGCAGAGGTGATGACCACATCGGCCATGCTGGCAGCGCGCAGGAAAGTCTCCCGTATCTGTTTTCGGTCATCCGGCACTACGCCAAGGTCATTGAAAGTTACGCCTGCGCGGGTCAGCATACCGTGCAAGGTATAACGGTTGGAATCGTAAACCTCTCCCAGCGCCAGCGGCTGGCCAATCGAACGTAACTCATCGCCATTGGAGAAAAAAGCGACCTGGGGCCGGCGCAATACGGGAAGTTCACTAACGCCCAGCGATGCCACCATGCCGATATCCGCTGCCAACAACCGGCGTCCAGCACCAAGCGCAGTACCACCGCGTGCCAGGTCTTCCCCGGCGTGGCGTACGTGTTGTCCTTCACGCTGACCACCCGCCACCCGGATCAGATCGTCGTCGCGCTCGACATGCTCCTGCATGACTACTGTGTCGGCGCCGTCGGGCAGCACCGCTCCAGTCATAATGCGCACGCTCTCGCCTGGACCAACCGAGCCGTTGAAGGCCCTGCCCGCCCATGCCGTGCCAATCACCTGTAGTGGCATCTTGGCTAAATCTGCAAAACGCAGCGCATAACCATCCATAGCTGAGTTGGTGTGGTTGGGGACCTCGATTGGAGAGTGCACATCGGCAGCAAGAACCCGGTCAAGCGCCTNGCGCAGCGCGACAACTTCGACGTCGCTGATAGNGCTAACGGTCTCAGCNATGCGCTTAAGCGCGCCATCCACAGACAGCAGGGCCGGATCGTATGGGTCGTCGCAACTGGGTTGGNGTGTCACTNGGTTCGCCGAGCTCATGTCTTTCGCTTCCAGTCACCGGATCGGCCACCGGATTTTTCCAGCAACTGCACGTCGGTAATACTCATGCCTCGATCCACTGCCTTGCACATGTCATACACTGTAAGTAAGCCAGCGCTGACACCGCTTAAGGCTTCCATCTCGACACCCGTGCGCTCGCGAGTCTCAGTGGTGACCGTGCAGTGCACGCACTGGGCATTACTGTCTATCTCGAAGATCACATCCACCCGCGTTAAAAAAAGCGGGTGACACAGCGGGATAATCTCGGAGGTGCGCTTGGTTGCCATAATCGCGGCGACGCGAGCTACTGCAAGCACGTCTCCCTTAGGATGCCCGCCCTCGGTAATCAGGTTCAGCGTAGCGCGCTCCATGCGGATGCTGCCCCGGGCGACAGCGCGTCGAGCGGTTACCTCTTTCTCCCCGACATCCACCATATGGGCTTCACCGCGCTCATTAATATGGGTCAGTGTTTTCTTTAAAGGCAAAACTTGCACCGCTGGTTTTAAGATCGGTCGATTATTGTAGCGACAATCGGCTAAGCCTGGGTTTGGGGCCAGCATGAAGCCCAGTCGGCACATGCTAAAATTTAACTAATTTCCAACTATTTAGATGCCTTTTCTATGGTCAGCACCGCATCCACTATGGGATCCCTGGGCTCACCGGCTCCCACTTTTAGTTTGCCTAACACGAATCCCGCAGCCGGGGAGAAAACGGTTTCGCTGTCCGATTACGCCAGCAACTCGGCTTTGCTGGTTGCCTTTATATGCAATCACTGTCCTTATGTGATCCATATCCGCGAGGCGCTGGTGCAGTTTGCCAAAGACTATGCGCCTCGTGGACTGGCGCTAGTGGCGATCAGTGCGAATGATGCCGATAACTACCCGGATGATTCCCCGGCGAAAATGTCTGACGAAGCCGTTCGTCATGGCTTTTCCTTTCCCTATCTTTATGATGAAGCCAGTCGGTGGCCAAAGCCTACCGAGCCGCCTGCACGCCGGATTTTTTTCTATTTAATAGCGAGATGCGCCTGGTCTATCGTGGTCAGTTCGATGCCAGTCGACCCAAAAGCAATGAACCGGTTACAGGAGTCGACCTGCGTAATGCCGCTGATGCGGTTCTTGCGGGTAGTGTCATCGCAGATAAGCAAATCCCCAGTGTCGGCTGCAGCATCAAGTGGAAAGACGGCGGAGCACCGGATTACTTTCCCGCCTGAACACGTGGCGAGTGGCGTGCCCTGCAAACCGTGATTGGTGAATCAGTTCTTTTTTCGGTCTTCCTGATCTTCACAGGCGCGGCCCTGTTAGCCACTGTCGCGCTGTATGCACGCCAGTCGCTGCTGATCGCCTATATCGCTCTGGGGGTGCTGTGCGGCCCATCTGGCTTCGGCCTTGTCGATGATCCGCATCTGATCGAGGATATCGCCCATGTGGGCATCATTTTTCTGCTGTTTCTGCTGGGTATAGACATGTGCCCCCGCAAACTACTGGAGCTGATGCGCGAAGCGATTGGTGTGACGCTCGCAAGCACACTGGTGTTTGCACTCCTTGGCTACGGGATTGCCGCAGCGCTCGGGTTTTCCCAGCCTGACTGCCTGCTGGTCGGCATTGCCACCACCCTTTCTAGCACCATCATCAGCCTGAAACTGCTGCCCACTACGGTGCTGCACCACCGCCACACCGGCGAAGTCATCATCAGCATTTTGCTGCTGCAGGATCTGCTGGCCATCGCTGCCCTGCTGTACCTTCACACCATGGCCGGTGGTGGAGCATCGGGGCTGCAAAACGCCGTTCAATTCGCTGGCCTACCAGCGCTGTTCCTCGGCGGGCTGCTCGCGGAGCGAGTGGTACTACGGCCTCTGTTCCATCGTTTTGACAAGGTTGGCGAATATGTTTTTTTGCTGGCGCTGGGCTGGTGTCTGGGATTTGCCCAGCTGGCTCAAAGCCTCGGGCTTTCTTACGAGGTGGGTGCTTTTATCGGCGGCGTTACCCTGGCCAACAGCCCCATTGCGCCGTTCATCGCCGATAGTTTGCGTCCGCTACGCGATTTCTTCCTGGTGATGTTCTTTTTTGCGCTCGGCGCTGGTTTTAACCTGGGCAGTGCAGGCGACGTCTGGCCTGGCGCGCTGTTGCTGGCGCTGGCCGTAGTGCTGGTTAAACCACTGACCTTCCGGATGCTTTTCAGAAACTTTGGCGAGAGTCGCATACTGGCCGGCGAAGCTGGGGTGCGGCTGGGACAGATGAGTGAATTCTCTTTACTGCTCGTGGCTGTGGCACTACAAGTGCAGGTGATGAGTACCAAGGCCGGGGCCTTGGTACAACTGGCCACACTGATCACTTTCGTGATCTCGTCAACCGTGGTGGTGTTTCGCTATCCCAACCCGATCGCACTGTCCGAGCGCCTGCGCCGAGACTGAGCGACCCGCAGCCGCGATACTGGCTCAAGGTTTTGAGGAAGCCTGGCTTTTAACTTCGCTAACCGCCGCTTCGAGCACCGCTGCATCAGCGAGGTACTCATGGCCTGCGACACTCAGGTCATCGTTAAAGTGATAAACCAGCGGAAACCCAGTAGGGATGTTGTACTGCATGATCTCATCCTCACTGAGATCATCGAGAAACTTGGCCATAGCTCGCAAGCTGTTGCCATGGGCCACCACCAGTACTTTGCGATCTGATTCCAGTTGCGGCACCAGTTGCTCGTGCCACCACTGCATCACCCGTACTAGCGTATCTGCCAACGATTCGGTAGCAGGCAGGCCATCGATACCGTTGTAACGCGGGTCGTTGGCCGGATGTGATGGGTCGTTGGCCTCGAGTGCGGGTGGGCGCACGGCATACCCACGGCGCCACTTGAGTACTTGCTCATCACCGTGGCGAGCTGCGGTTTCCTTCTTGTTAAGGCCCTGCAAAGCCCCATAGTGGCGCTCATTCAGACGCCAGTCAGTCTGTACCGGCAGGGACATCTGGCCCATTTCTTCCAGAATCAATTCCAGGGTGTGGATCGAGCGTTGCAAAAAAGAGGTCATCGCGAGGTCAAAACGATAACCGCGCGCCTTCAGGGTGCGCCCGGCATCCCGAGCTTCGTTAACCCCTCGTTCAGATAGGTCTACGTCGACCCAGCCGGTAAAACGGTTCTGCAGATTCCAGGTGCTCTGCCCATGTCGGACCAGTACCAGCTGTTTCATTTGTTTACTCCCTACAATTGCGTATGCGCATCCTTTGTAACCAGCAACAAGAGGGGCATGGGCCTAACGGCCTCGATCTGTTAATGCTTGCGTTGTCGGTTTCAATCATCTTAGCGGCACAGGCTGTACACTCAACTCTTGCCAAACCCCAAACCGTTCACCTCCGCCGGCTCCGGGATGCTATGTGCCCGGGTGGCATCAACATCAAGACCTAGCACTCCAGGCAAGGTATCTGGCCAAACAGGGAATCACCCTCTTTGTATGCAATCTTCAAACAACGGCTAGTCCGCTTATACTGACCTATGCACAGCAATCTCATGCTTTTTCTTGATCCACTTTGCCCAGATTCTCCAAACCAGTAGCGGCTCTTGCAGGGATGCGCAATCAGTAGTCCTGGCGCACGTGATCGAATACTTTTATTTTTTGCCCAGAAAATTTCCGAGAAAATTCTACAGACATGGGCTAATAACGGCTAATGATATACGACCTTCCCCAAGCTAATGAATTTCCCCGCAATTAACCTCCCTCCAAAGTACCTTCACGCTTTATATGGGTGCTTCTTTGCCTTGTTGGCAACCGCCTACCTGCACGAGGTCTTATTTCAAGATAAGCATCTGAGTGCGTTCGATTTCATTCTTAATAAGCCAGCCTGGGAGGCGGAATTGGGGCCCAGCGCTGTCAACAACAACCTGCTCGCAGATTCTCCGACGGCACACTACCCTTACAAAAAGATATTCTGGGACGCGCTTCGTCACGGGAGCAATACGGATTACTTGCCGCATATTCTGACGGGCCAGCCCTCGACTGGCCAAGGCACGGGCATCTTCTTAAGCAGTTTTTTTCAACTTTTTATGAGCGTTCCTAACGCTCTGGATTGGAGCACGTGGTTCAGATTAATCCTCGCCGGTATTTTTATATACGCCCTTATGGTGTATCTGGGGTTTCGCCCGATTATTGCCGCCATTGCTGGGATCGCCTGGACTTACAACACCCACCAGATGGTATGGCTGCTTTTTCCTCAGCATCTTGCAACTCAACTTTGGATACCTTTGATTTTTTTCCTGAATCTGAGGTTTATACGTGATGGGCCGGACTGGCCCACAGCCTTGGGGCTAGTCATCAGCGTAGTCTTTTTCTATAGCAGTGGCTATACCCAGATCGTTTTATACACCTTTATCTTCATTGGGATTTTTAACACCATATTTCTTCTATTGTTAAAAAAAGGTGTAGTTCAAAAGATCGGATCTTGGATCACACTGCACGCGCTTTACATTATCGCAGCAGCATTACTAATCCCCGATGTCCTATCGCAGGCCAATGAAATATCAGAAGGATTGCGTGGTGCCCAAAAGTTTCGTTATCAGGTTTTTGACGGTGGTTATTCCTTCACCACTTTTCTCGCGCTTTTATCGGACTGCTTCCCAAGGCCTTTAGAGGTTGTGCGTTTCTTGTCTGCAAATTACCTGGGCGGCGTACTAAGCGCACCAGGCCTACAAGACATCTATAACTCCAACGATATCGAATTTCGGGCGTTCTTCGGGTTTATTGGCGTCTATCTAACGTTGTATGGGATCTGTGGCGGTCTTCGCCGCTCTGACCGACTGATTATCGCCCTTACCATTACCCTGCTACTTCTTTTTGCGCTTTTCAACAAAAGCCTCATTATGGTTGGGCTGGTAAATCTCGTCCCATTGGGTGGTGCCGGTGAATTTGACCGATTTTTGACACTGATTCTTTTTGTATCAATAGTGCTCAGCGGATATGGATTGCATTACTTTCTTGAAGACAAAAAGCAACACCATCTGGTATGGGCGGGACTGCCTTTTGCAATCTTAATGGCCTGGATTGGGATAGCCAAACTCAACCATGATGCTCTCGTCAATCTCTGGGTTTTCCTTCCTTCAATAATTACTTTAACCATATTTATTTTGGCAGGGCATCTTTTAATCCGGCGGCGCTGTTTCAATTGTGTCGGATTAATCGCGCTTCTAGTCACTGCGTACGAGCTGTTTCCGGCTGCATATGATTTTAATACCCGGCTTGATGCTAAGGATCACTTCCCGACCAATCGCGTTATCGAAACTATTCAAGCCACGCCTGGAAATTTTAGAACAGCGTTAGTGATGGACAACACGTCTTATCACCATAATATCCTGACCTACTACAAACTAGCCACAATCGGAGGGTATGCAACGACTGTTCGCAACGAGTACATAAAATTTTTGCAGCAAGCCTATGGAGACGTCGCGATAACGCTTAATGGCGTGGTTTTCTTGATGGGCCATAACCCATCAATTCTCAGACTGCTCAATACCCGGTATATCGTCACAAATATTCCGGTTGGGGATGAGGCCGTAAGTGAAGTAAGCAAAAACAACGCCAATACACTTTATGCAATCAACGATCCACTAGAAAGAGTTTATTGTGCGAGTGATCAACTGATTGTTCCCAAACGCTCGCGCATCCCCAAGGCACTGGCGAAAATGGCGAGCAGCTATGATCGACCGGTGCTCGTGACCCATGCCCTGGTTGAAGGACAACAACTTACCCAGAACTGTATGATTTCTAATCTGAATGTGTATCAGGGCAAGATTGAGTTTCGAGCGACAAGCGACAAGCCCAGTCTGGTTTTTGCGCCCATTAACTACCACAAGAATTGGAATGCGGTCATCAATGGCACCACGGTGGAGGTCAAAGAAGGCAACTACGCCTTTATGGTCATCCCGATACCAGCCGGTGTCAGTGATGTGAAACTACAATATCAGGACCAAAAACTCGTTATTGGCGCCATTTTGTTATTGGCCCTTGGTATATTTGTTCTGGCTTACGGAATTAGAGCAAGTGGGCCCATCTGGCTAAAACTACTGTTTCTGTTTTGCGGCGTACTCCTGATCGGCAAGAACGTCCTTTCGATACCAGGAATAAAAAACACCCATATTCCCGAAAGACAATTGCAGGTGGAAATTCAAAAAGATACGTTCACCGATTCCTGATTAGCGGCTTATCTCATTCGTTCGGGCCCAACTGAATTTTTTTTATCATGGCCGTCAAAGCCTGTCCACGATGGCTCAACCTATTTTTCAGATCACTGTCGAGTTCAGCTGCGGTTTGGTTTTCCTGGGTTACCCAGAATACCGGGTCGTAGCCAAAACCATTATTACCGCGGCCCTGCTCGGTGATACTCCCCTCCCAGGTGCCCTGACAAATCAGTGGTGTAGCATCATCCGCCTGATGCAGATAGACCATCACGCACCGGAATCGAGCTCCCCGCTGCTCGCGCGGCACCCCATCTAGTGCACTGAGCAATTTCGCTACGTTGCCGGCATCGGTGGCATCACTTCCGGCAAAACGGGCCGAATGTACTCCCGGCGCACCATCGAGCGCGTCTACTTCTAGTCCTGAGTCGTCAGCCAGAGCGGGCCGGCCGGTATACTGGGACGCATTGCGTGCTTTTAGGATCGCGTTCTCGATAAAGGTACCGCCCGTCTCATCTGCCCCAGAAACACCTAAGGACGCCTGTCCAACCACAACAAAATCGCTGGCATGCAACAGTGCGTTAATCTCCTTTAGCTTGCCGGCGTTATCCGAAGCCAGCACGATCTCCTGCTTCACNGCAGAGGGGTCTCACGNGCAACACGCTGCAACAGCATCAGTTCATCGATACCCTTTNTTGCCAAAGTAGTCATGGCCTGCATCTCGGCTTCGCTGAAGGGCTCGCGCTCGGCTGTACCTTGCACTTCGATAAAGCNCCCCGTGTCATTCATGACAAAGTTCATGTCGGTATCAGCGCTGCTATCCTCAACATAGTCCAAATCCAGTAAGGCCACTCCGTCGTGCAATCCAACCGAGACCGAAGCCACCTGCTGCAGCGGCACCGGTTTTTTTAGCGCGCCATTGCGTTCCAAGCCGTCCAGAGCGTCTGCGAGCGCTACCCAGGCACCGGTGATCGACGCTGTGCGCGTGCCGCCATCAGCCTGTAACACATCGCAATCCAGCGTGATGGTACGCTCGCCCAGCGCACCCAGATCCAACGATGCGCGCAGAGAGCGACCGATAAGACGCTGAATTTCGAGGGTCCGCCCACCCTGTTTTCCCCGAGCCGCTTCGCGGGACATTCGTTCACCGGTCGCCCGCGGCAGCATGCCGTATTCTGCGGTCACCCAACCCTGTTCTGACCCACGCAGAAAACGTGGCACTCGCTTTTCCACACTGGCCATGCACAATACGCGCGTATGGCCAAATTCAACCAGCACTGAACCCTCAGCGTGACGGCTGAAAGATCGTGTGAATCTGATCGGCCTTAGTTCATCAACACCCCTGTCATCGGCTCTTTTCATTAACGTCACCTTAAAATTTGTTTGGTCTAACCCGCTACCACGCGGTCTATTGTCACTCAGTCGGCAAAGTATGTCCCAGCAGGGAAAACAATTGCGCTAAGAACCGGTAGGTCAGGCCCCAGATCACGCGCTCATCTTCCTGGCCAACAAATATACCGGGGAAACGCTGGCCACCAGCCTGTTCGTACCGGATCCGGGTTTGTAGGCTCGGATCCAACAAGCACGACAAAGGCACCAAGACTACCTGCGAAACTTCATGATTGGGGGTCAGCGCAGGTACCTTGTCTACCGCGAAGACAAAGCAGGAAATCAGCAGGTCCTGCGACTGGCCACCATGCCGGCCCCGCAGGTCTCCCAGGCGGCCCGCCAACTCATGCTGTCCCAGCTCCAGGCCGATCTCCTCGAGCGTCTCGCGGCGCGCCGCGTCTCCGGCATGAAGATCACTTTCCTCGCGCCGCCCACCGGGGAAAGCCATCTGGCCCGACCAAGGATCGCCAGCACAGACCGATCGCTGGATAAAAATCATCTGAGGATCCTTTGCCGAAGGTGCACCACCCAGGATAAGCGCAACCTCTGCCTGGCAGGGTGGCGGACTATCGACAAGTTCCGGCTGGTGGCGATCAAGCCGGTCGATTATTGACTCAACAGGGATCACCAGTGAATGCCACCACCTAAAACCACGCCATAACTGGATTCGCGCATAGAAGTGCCGGTAATGCTGCCGGTGTAATCGGTGATGTGATAACGCCAAGCCAAGCGCAGGGATACAAAAGGCAAGGGATCGAGCACAAGTCCGGTTTCAACTGATATTGAAGAAAGATCCTCGCGTAACCCGAGATCGCCCATTTGCGGCGCCCAACCGGCTTCACCATAGAGGTAAAGCGCTCCCAGTACGCCGATGCGGCTGTCGATGAGCACACGGGCAGCGGAAGTGTCGCCTTCAGCACCAAATCGATCCTGTTCCCAGCCAAGCCCGAGAGCAACATAGGTGTTATCGGTTAGGCTGACAAGACGGTATTTCAGATCGACCACGGTCTGCTCGTCCGGCGCCATGCTGACGGCATCCTCGCTGACGCGATAGAGCGCAGTGCGAAACCCCCAGCGCTGATCCAGCCACAGCTCGGCATAGCCGCCGATAGATGCCGCATCAATTGAAGCGTCGGTGTAATTATCAGTATCGACAACCCAGGTGAGCATGCCGGCTTCACCATCGACGGGTCCGAGCGCTCTCGCAGGCAAGGCGACCAACAAACCAACGATCAAAATTAGGCGTGCGGCCAATCTCAAGAAATCACTCCAACTGTAAATAGCGATGATTTTACCATCCTCTGTCACAAAACCGGCTTACCGTTCCACCGTATAATGGTCCCGCGGGGGTGTCTGGCATGGAACACGACAACGGCGAGCGTATTGACCGCTGGCTCTGGGCGACACGATTCTTCAAGACCCGCCGGAGCGCGGTCGTTGCGATTCGGGCAGGTCACGTACTACTCAATGAACGTCGCGTTCGACCAGCAAATACTATTCGCGTGGGCGATAGCTTGCGTGTACGCCGCGAAGCCTTTGTCTATCATGTTGAGGTCCGTAGGCTGATTGAAAAACGGGTCTCAGCCCTCGAGGCCGCAAACGCCTACCTCGAAAATACACAAAGTCGTGAGAACCGACTGACCATGGCATACCAGTTGCGCCTACAGCCCCAACCNATGCGCACAAGCAAGGGGCGCCCAGACAAACGGGCACGTCGCGCACTGCAACGCCTGCGCTACGTACACGAGACGAGCTGAGTATTGTGCGCGGCGTCATTGTTAATGACGCTGACCTGGCTGGCGCGCTGCGCTCTGGTGAGATCGGCCCAGCCCGAATCGACGCGTTGACACATAAGCCACCGGATGATGATCACCTCTTGCTCGCGGATAACCTGCCCGATCTGGTGGTCGGCTCCCACAACGCCTGGGGCTCAGTAGAATCTCGGCAACGCCTGGCCAACGAGGTCGCCGCGTTGACCCACGACTATAAAAGCGGTGCGCCCCGTAACAGTGCTTTGCCAGCGTGAGGGAGCCAGCGTCAGACATACCGCTTGCCCTTTACATCCACCTGCCCTGGTGCGAGAGCAAATGCCCCTACTGTGATTTCAACTCCCACCCATTGCGCGGCGTACTGCAGGCTGATCGCTATATCACCGCATTACTGACTGACCTTGATTCGACTGCCAGGTTCCGGGTCGGTAGATCTTTTAGCTCGGTTTTTTTCGGTGGTGGGACTCCAAGTCTGTTCAGCGCGGCCGATATTGGCCGGGTTCTAGATCGACTCGAAAGAGAACATCTGTTGGGCAATACGCCCGAGATCACGCTGGAAGCCAACCCCGGTTCAGCCGAAGCCAGCCGTTTCCGGGCCTACCGGGACTGTGGCGTTAATCGCCTGTCGATCGGGGTCCAAAGTTTCGACAATAGAGCGCTCAAAGCACTGGGCCGTGTTCACGACAGCGCACAGGCGCGCGCAGCCTGTGCAAGCGTAATCGCGGCGGGCTTTGACAATTTCAACATTGACCTGATGCATGGCCTACCAGGCCAAGATGAAAGTGGCGCGCTCGCCGACCTAGACAGAGCCATAGAGGCTGAACCCACGCACCTTTCCCTTTACCAGTTAACCATTGAACCGCATACGGCGTTTGCGGCTGATCCACCGCAACTGCCCACCGAAGAGGCCGCCTGGGACATACGCTGTGCAATCGAACAACGCGCGGCAGCGGCAGGTTTTGACCACTACGAGGTTTCGGCGTTTTCTGTGCCTGACAAACGTTGTCGGCACAACCTGAACTACTGGCAATTTGGCGACTATATTGGTCTCGGCGCGGGAGCGCACAGCAAGATCACCCGGGCCGATACCGTGTACCGCTGGGCAAGGCCCCGTCATCCGCGTGATTATCTTGGCAAAGCCAACAGTGGCCTGAAAATCGACAATGCCGTGCCGGTGAACCTGGATGATGTGACTTTTGAATTCCTCTTAAACGCACTGCGACTAAAAGATGGTTTCAGCCCTGAGTTATTTGAACAGCGAACCGGGCTTGCCTGGCAGCAACTGCAGCCCGTCATAACAAAAGCCAAAACAGACGGTCTGCTTGAGGAGAGTGATGACTGGGTTTGCACAACGGCACTCGGATGGCGTTTTCTGGATGACCTGCTACAACGCTTTCTGGTGACGGACAAAAGTTCATAGCTTTTGCGTGATACCATGGTTGAGTTACTCATAGGCTATGTATTGGGTTAATCTGTCGCCGCCCTCGTGTCCTGTGTGCACACAGATCTCAGAAGCTGTACCGACCCTATGCTCTGGATAAAAGCTTTCCACCTCATCTTCATGGTCACCTGGTTCGCGGGCCTTTTCTATCTGCCCCGACTTTTTGTCTACCACGCTATGGCCAACGATCCGGCAACGCAAGCCCAGTTCAAGATCATGGAGCGCAAACTGTACTTTGGCATCATGACACCAGGAGGCGTATTAACGATCCTTTTCGGACTGTGGTTATGGCTGGGTTACGGCATAGGCGCTGGCAGTCTCTGGCTTGCGGCCAAATTTATTCTGGTGATTATCCTGGTTGTCTACCACCTGTGGTGTGGCCTCCTGGTAAAACGGTTTCGTGATGATGCGAACAGTCATGGCCATGTTTTTTACCGCTGGTTCAATGAGTTTCCTGTGCTGATTCTCGTAGGAGCCGTTCTGCTGGCGGTCTTTAAACCCGCCTGACGCCGCTCTGATATGTTTCATGTGGTTCTTTACGAACCTGAGATTCCGCCCAATACAGGCAATATCATCCGGCTGTGCGCCAACACCGGGTGTGATTTACACCTTATAGAACCGCTGGGTTTTTCAATCGACGACAGTCAACTGCGCCGGGCCGGACTGGACTATGCTGATGCCGTATCACTGC
>JGI26255J51710_1000487_pt1 | contig 15407 bp, 16 predicted proteins | sample SaaInlV_135m_DNA_2_FD_51710 | JGI IMG/M metagenome (IMG submission 51710)
AGACGAAAAACAAATCAACACTCCTTAATATCCCCTTAAATCCTTTGTAAACGAATGAAAGTTGCTTTTACAACATTAGGATGTCGTACCAACCAGCATGACACTGCAGAGATGCAAGTTATTCTTAAAAAAGAAGGATATGCAATAGTTGACTCATCCGAAACTGCAGATATATACGTTATCAACACATGCACTGTAACTGCGCGAAGTGACTATAGTTCACGACTAGCTGTAAAAAAATCTTTAGCTATTAATGAAAATGCTACTGTCGTATTTACCGGCTGTTATGCTCAGCTCAACCCCGAAGACTCGTCTAAGATGGAAGGACTTGATATTGTCCTTGGTAATGCAGACAAACTAAAAATCGCAGAAGTACTTAAGGCAAAACTAAAAAACGATTCACTACAAAAAAAATCCAGCCTTGCCGAGGTCTACATGTCGGATATTCATGCCGATCGAGAATTTCAAACTCTTCCTGTCACCCAGTTTCAAGGAAGGACAAAGGCGTTCATCAAAGTACAAACTGGGTGCGATGAAAGTTGTTCCTTCTGTACCGTTGTTCGAGCACGCGGATCATCTGCCAGTGATACAAGAGAAAATATACTTGATAATGTTCGACATGCTATTGATGGAGGTTATAAGGAAATCACACTCACTGGAATCAATCTTGGTACTTGGGGAATGGATTTTCATTTAAAAGAGACTTTTTCTTCATTAGTTGAAGATATAGCCAACCTCAATGGCAACTTCCGGGTAAGGCTAAGCTCAATAAACCCCATGGAAATTGATGACCACCTCATTGAGCTTATCTCGCAACATGAAAAAATCTGTCCACACCTCCATATTCCTCTACAAAGTGGCGACACTGAAGTACTTTCAAAAATGACGTAACTATAATGCCAAACAATATGAGCATATAGTGCGCCGCGCCTCTGAAAAAATTTCACCTCTTGGACTCGGCGCAGATGTAATTGTTGGGTTTCCAGATGAAAGCGAAGTAAGTTTTGAGCATACTCGTAAACTAATAGAAGAACTACCTTTTTCATATTTACATGTTTTTTCTTATTCACCGCGGTCCGGGACTGAAGCACACAATTTTAAGAATAATATTAAAAATATCACCAAAAAAGAACGTAATCTCATTCTTAATGATTTGGTAAAAGAAAAAGCTCGGCAGTTTTATAAAAGTTTTATTGGAAAAAAAGTTACAGTGCTCGTTGAAGAGCGTAAGCAAGCAGATGGAGTATTAAAAGGTTATTCTGAACACTATATCCCCGTTAGCATAGATGCTGAAGGTTTTTTGCAAAACCAACTAGTATCTGTCTTAATCACAGAAATACGAAAAAATAAACTTATTGGATGCCTCGAATCATAACTCCACTTTATTTTCATAATAACCGTTTTTGATGGCATAAATTTATGAGTGATATCAAAATAATTTGCCAGAACAAACGAGCCAGACACGAATATTTTATAGAAGATTCTTTAGAGTGCGGGTTAATGTTGCGAGGACCGGAAGTCAAATCACTACGAGACGGTAAAGCAAATCTGACTGACAGCTATGCCAGTGTTGAGAGAAGTGAGGTCTGGCTTAACAATTTTCACATCAACCCATATAGCCCGGCTCAACAATTCAACTTAAACCCCACCCGAAAAAGAAAACTATTATTAAATCGAAGGGAAATAAACAAGCTCATTGGTAGGGCACAGGAAAAAGGTTACACTCTGGTTCCTCTTAAGGTCTACTTTAGAAATGGGATCGCCAAAGTAGAACTGTCTATAGCTAAAGCAAAAAAGCTACACGATAAACGCGCCAGCATTAAAAAACGGGAGGCCGTAAGAGAGATCGATAAAGCTATGAAAAGAGGCCGAGGTTAATCCTTGTCTAGATCATTCCATTTCTTACGCATATATTCGTCTTTGATCCAAAAATATAAAAAAAGAATTACCCAACCAATAATGATAGCAATAACACTTTCCAGAAAGTTGCCATCCAATGCTCCTATCATGACCCAAAAAATGGAACCGACTAACCAAAATATAATAAAAATGGTGCGTAAACCTTTATTCCTTCCTTCCATACTATTCTCTAAGACAATTAGTTTTTCTTTTAGCTCTTAAACTAACCTAAAAAAGACTTCTTCAAGCTATGCACATTTTATAGTAACGCTTAACCTAAATTTTCTTTCTTGTATTGAGTAGTAACAACCAAAACAACCCCACTAACCGCAACAATCCCCCCCAAGTAACCGTACCACCTAATATTTTCAGCTGGAAGTGCTTCAACCCCAAGAGTGGTTAACATCCACATTCCACTCAAAGTAATCAGGGGGTTGAGTGTTATAAGTATGCTTATAATACTCAAGGGAATGCACTCTACAGCCTCAGCCAAAGCGCCGTACGCCAGCAAGGTATTTAATCCAAGAATAATGAGAAGCAGCCACCCGGTAATTTCTCCCTCAAAAAATTCACCCCATTCTACCAGTGGAACCAATGCTACCATCGCAACAAAATATATAAGAAGATTGAGTGTTTGGGCGGAATATTTGACGCTCAACTTTTTTTGACAAATCATGTAAAAGACCCACACAACTGCCGCAAATACAATCCATCCATTTGCAATGGAATAGTTCAAATTGTCTGCTGCATTCCTTACTCTATCTAAATAGAAAAGGTAAAATCCACTCATTGCTATAATTATACCCACCAACTGCCTTAGCCTAATTGTTTCACGAAAAAGAACCACCCCGGCAATAACCAAAAAAACAGGCGCTAGTTGAATGATAATCGCTGCGTTAGAGGGACCACTAAAATGAATCCCTTGAGTCATACCAAAATAATTCGCTGCCAATGCTAATCCTCCTAATACTCCTATTAAAGGTGGATTAAACAAAATCTCACAGCCTGAACGAAATAAAAAAAGAAACCAAAATAGAATTAAAAATGAAAAGGCAAAACGGAACCAAACGATAGTTCCAGCAGAGTAGTAATCGAGAGCCAATTTAAGAAATATCGGTAACACCCCCCATAGAGAGAGTGTGACTGAAACCATTAAGATACCTCTCAAGTACGAATCAGAATGAAAGGTAGATTTATTCAATTGAGGTTGGAAAATCGCTCAAGAATGGAAAGCCCTAAAGTTTGGCTTTTTTCAGGATGAAATTGGAATGCATAAATATTTTTATGCTGGATTCCAGAAACGAACTCAATTCCATAATGGGTGACTGTGGCAACCATTTCTGGGTCTTCAGGAACCACGTAGTAGGAATGTACAAAATAAAAATACGGGGAGTCTCCTACTCCTGCGAACAAAGGTGCGTTCTTTTTTACTTTAATCTGGTTCCAACCCATGTGAGGGATTTTAATTTGGGGACCTTTTCTCGTGTCTGAACTCCCATCAATGAATTTCACCACTTTTCCCGGAAGAATACCCAACCCGGGCACAGGTCCATATTCTTCACTTTCTTCAAAAAGGACTTGCAGACCAAGACAAATACCAAGAAATGGTTTTCCGCTATCAATAAACTTACGGATGGGATCAATAAGGCTTAATTTGTTCAAATTAGCCATGCAGTCTTTGAAAGCACCTACGCCTGGCAACACAACGGAATCGGCACTAAGAATCAAGTCAGGATCGTGAGTTACAATTACCTTAGCCCCAACAAACTCTAGGGCTTTTTGTACAGAGCGAAGATTCCCCATGCCGTAATCAATTACGGCGATCATCTATAACTTTCCCTTGGTGGATGGGACTTGATCAGTTCGGTTATCTAAAGAACAGGCTATATCAAGCGCGCGAGCAAATGATTTAAACAGAGCCTCAACAACATGGTGGAGGTTTTCCCAGTAAGGACAATTTATATGGAGGGTGATGCCGGCATTGGTAGCAAAAGCCTGAAAAAATTCAGGTACCAATTCAACATCAAACTCACCAATTTTAGATTTTGGAAGTGTCGCATTAAAGACAAAGTACCCACGCCCGCTAATATCGATAACTGTTTGAGCAAGTGCTTCATTAAGCGGTGCTTGAGTATCCGCAAAACGACGGATGCCTTTTTTATCACCCAGAGCCTTAGTAAAAGCTTCTCCGAGAGCAATTCCTACATCTTCCACAGTATGGTGATAGTCTATCTGGATATCTCCCTTTGCCTTTAACTTAATGTCAAAATATCCATGGCGAGACAACTGTGAAAGCATGTGATCCAAAAAAGGAATTGATGTATCAATTTCGCTTTCTCCCTGACCATCTAGGTCGAGACTTACTTCTATCTCGGTTTCTTTTGTGGATCGTTTGACTTGTGAAGTTCTAGTCATTAGCAGTTTTCGCAGCAATAGGTTTTTTGAGAGCATTTTTAAAGCCATTATTCTCATTTCCATGAGACTTCAAACTTACAGTTGTATTGACAAATGCATAAATCGTTTCAAACATTCCTTCAGGATCAAGTTTTAAGTCTTTTTTAATAAGCCCTGTTGCCCCATGTTCAATAAGAACGTCAGGGACTCCTATGCACTTTGTCTTTAAAGGAATACGTTCATCAAAATTTTGAAGAACTTCGAGAACAGCGGAACCAAATCCTCCCTGAACGGAATGCTCTTCCGTTGTTATAAGACAACCTGTTTTTTTTGCGTATTCCATAATAAGACTTTTATCAATGGGTTTGGCAAACCGTGCATTAATGACCGCGACACTAAACCCTTTTTCTTCAAGCATGGCTGCTGCTTGCATTGATGGGTCAACCATTGATCCGAACGCGATTATAGCAAGGTCCTTCCCGTCTTTTATTACCTCACCTTTGCCAACTTCGATTTCCTTAACCTCTTCATCTATTTTAACACCAAGACCACTACCTCTTGGATAACGTATAGAACTAGGTCCAGGATGATAAATAGAGGTTTTGAGCATATGTCTTAACTCATTTTCATCTTTTGGAGCCATAATCACCATATTTGGCAAAGTACGCAGGAAAGCAATATCGAACAGCCCTTGATGGGTAACCCCATCCTCTCCAACAATTCCGGCTCGGTCCATTGCAAAGGTAACGGGAAGGTTCATCCCAACAATGTCGTGAACGATTTGGTCATAAGCCCTTTGCATGAACGTTGAATAAATTGCAATGACCGGGCGGAAGCCTTCAATAGATAAAGCTCCTCCATATCCTACTCCATGCTGTTCCGCCATCCCAACATCAAAAGTACGATCGGGGAAAACCTTACCAAACTTGCTAATCCCAGTACCATCTGGCATGGCTGCAGTAATACCTATAATTTTTTCATCTTCTTTAGCCAACTCGATTAACGTATCAGCAAACACATTGGTATATGCAGGAGGTGACTTCAGGCCTTTTTTGAATTCGCCGGTAGCGATATCAAACGGTTTCGCGCCATGCCACACATCAGCCTTCTCTTCCGCAACCTCGTATCCTTTTCCTTTACGCGTAATCACATGAATCAAAGTAGGACCTTTCAATTCACTGGCGGTCTCTAGATTATCTATCAATAAGTTCGTATCATGGCCATCCAGAGGGCCCATATAACGAAACCCGAGATCTTCAAACAAGCGCCCAGGAATAAACATTCCTGTCACAAGATCATCAAGGCGGTGTGCATAATCAGAAACCTCTTTACCTATTCCAGGAATAGAAAGAAGTATTTGGTCAACTTCCTTCTTAATTTTTGTCATAACTTGGCCAGTCATTATTTGACTGAGGTGTTTAGACATTCCACCTACATTATTCGAAATCGACATCTCGTTATCGTTTAGAATCACTATCAAATCTGGCTTAAGATGGCCGGTATGGTTTAAACCCTCAAAAGCCATACCAGCTGTAAAAGAACCATCCCCTATCACGGCTATAATTTTATTTTTCTCTTTTTTAAGATCTCTCGCTTTAGCAAAAGCCAATGCTGCCGTTATAGAAGTCCCTCCATGACCAACATTCCAATGGTCGTGCTCGCTTTCCTCCCTCTTGGAGAATCCACAGAGCCCTTTATATTGTCGCAGACTATCGAACTGATCTTTACGTCCGGTCAATAGTTTATGAACATACGATTGGTGACCGACATCCCAGACAAACTTGTCTATCGGGCTATCGAAAACATAATGCATCGCTAGGGTCAACTCCACGACACCCAGGTTTGATCCCAAGTGACCTCCAGTTTTGGAGATTCCTTGAAGAAGCGTGTCTCTAATTTCCTCGGCGAGCGCAGGGAGGTGTTCCCTTTTTAGTTTCTTTAAATCAACCGGGCTATTTATATTTTTTAAAAAATGATTCATTGGGATATTAAGTGAAATCTTCTGTTCCTAGGAAGTAAGATAATACCTCAGCCGCTAACTCTATTATCTAATAATTTACATTAAACGAGCACGTAACTTAGGCTGGCTGATAATTTTTTTCTAAAATGCACGTTGGGTAAAAAAACGCCCAATACTTCTTAATGGCTCGGCTTCCTCACCAAAATCTTCCAAACAGGCAATTCCTTCTTCTACCAATTTTTCTGCTTTCTTCTTAGATTCATCAAGTCCATAAAGAGCGGGGAAGGTAGCTTTCTCTTTCTCTGCATCACTACCGATATCTTTTCCTAACAGACTTTGGTCAGCAGTGATATCGAGGATATCATCTACAATCTGAAATGCCAAACCTATTTGTTCTCCGTAACTAGACAAGGATTCAAGTTGATCTACTCCGGCTTGGCTCAAAATCGCTCCAGCACGGATACAAGCCTTTATGAGGCGGCCTGTTTTATGAATATGAATGTATTCAAGAGTTTCCGCATTTATCGGTTTGCCCTCTGACTCAATATCAACTACCTGACCACCTATCATTCCAGACGTTCCGATTGCACCAGTCATATCATGGGCTGCCTGCAAGAGTTTTTCTGGTGGGATAGAACCCATTAAACCGGAGTGTGTCATGAGATAAAATGCCTGAGTAAGCAACGCATCTCCAGCCAAAATAGCAATAGCCTCACCAAATACTTTGTGGTTTGTCGGCTTGCCTCTTCTTAGATCATCGTTATCAAGCGCTGGCAGGTCATCGTGAATCAACGTGTAGGTATGAATATATTCTGCCGCAACGGCAAAGGGCAGAACATCCTTTCGGTTTCCACCAACCGCCTCAGCCGCCGCAATCACAAGAACTGGACGTAATCTTTTACCACCAGCCAACACACTATAAAGCATTGACTTATGAATGCTTTCCGGGTAGCTAGTCTCTTCGGGCAAATAGCCGCAAATGGCGGCATCTATGAACTCTCTTCCTTGAGAAAGGTATTGGGAGGCTGACAAAAGTGTGTAGAATCAATAAGTTTTTAAAATCATAACGGTTACGCATCGGATATTAGCATAAAAGAAACCCCAGTCAACTCTATTTAATTGGAGCAAAAACCCAGTAACTAACTGATTTTAAAGTAATTGTTTAAGGTAACTCTCGGCAGTTGCTGCGCTTGTAGCCCGTCCTAGTTTCTCGCGCTCCTAAAAAATCCATCCCGGATTGCAGCGCTCAAACATTCAATATACTTACATATTGCTTTTCTTTGTCATTCTATCAGTTTAGAATATGCCCTTTGTTATAAATTTTGACCAACAGCACAACATCATATTTTTAATACAATGTTTTTCTATTTGGATCATGGCACTCTTAATCCAATACAATAAAATTTTGTAAATTGAAGAAAGGACGCTGAATAAATGGGAAACCTAGCTAACACATGGGCCGGTTACGTCGCCTTGATTAGTTTTCTTCTAGCCTACACTCTGGTTGTTTTCGAAGAAAAAATACATATGCGTAAATCAAAACCGGTTGTTTTGATCGGGTGCGTAATGTGGGCAATAATTGGAATTTATGAGGCAAGCCATGGCGGAGGCCATGCTCATGACTATATTAAAGAATTGATCGCAGAAATTGGAGAGCTTTTCTTTTTTCTATTAGTGGCGATGACTTATATTAATACACTCGATGAAAGAAACGTTTTCAAAAGTCTTCGTTGTTGGTTGCTAAATAGAGGGTATGGTTTCAAAAAATTGTTTTGGGCAACTGGGATCATTACATTCTTTTTATCCCCATTAGCTGATAATCTAACAAGTGCACTCCTAATGTCCACTGTTGCTTTGGCGGTCAGTAACGGGAATAGAGCATTTATCGTTCCAGCGTTTGTAAATATTATTGTTGCAGCCAATGCAGGAGGCGCGTGGAGTCCATTTGGTGACATCACGACTCTGATGGTATGGACAGCAGGCAAAGTTGAAACTCAAATGTTTGCCTATTTAATGATCCCATCTATTGTTAACTGGATCATCCCCGCACTAATCTTGTATGCTTTCGTCCCCAACGAATTCCCAGAAGCGGGAGATGAAAAAATAGAGTTTAAGCCCGGAGCGAAGGTCACTATCTGCCTAGGCATCTTCACTATAGCCACAGCAGTTAGTTTTCATCAGTTTCTTCACCTTCCTCCATTTCTGGGCATGATGCTGGGACTCGGACTTCTTATGATGCAAGGTTTTTATTTAAAAGTGTGGGGAGAGAAAAAGTACCTTGATAGTATAGGAGTTCCCGAAGATCAAAGAGAAGACGATAAGTTTGATATTTTTAAAAAAGTAGCTAATGTCGAATTCGACACACTTCTTTTCTTTTTTGGTGTACTCACAGCGGTAGGAGCTCTTCAATATGCAGGATATCTTGCTATCGCCAGTGAAAGCATGTATGGAAACCTCGGCCCAACTATATCTAATTCTCTTGTAGGAGTGCTGTCTGCTATTGTGGATAATATACCTGTAATGTACGCGGTACTCAAAATGGATCCGGTTATGGGTCTTGACCAGTGGCTTCTCATCACCCTCACTACAGGTACTGGTGGAAGTCTCTTGTCAGTAGGGTCCGCTGCTGGGGTAGCGGTTATGGGAGTTGATCGAAAAAACTATACATTCATGTCACACTTAAAATGGATACCTGCTATAGCCCTTGGATACGTAGCCAGCATAGCTTCATGGTGGTTTGTGACAATGGGTTTGCGATAATCTTGTCGATTCAAGGGAGCAAAANGACTTTGCTCCCTTGAATTTTTTTTTGATTTTTATAACTTATTGACGATCTAATGGTTCACAACCTATTATAAATCGTCTCCACCTTTGTTTGAAATTTCTTAAGCAATATCCATGGCCTCATGTCCAACCCATTCATTGATAAAACCCATAAAGGCTTAGCTCCTCCCTCATTAGAATTCCATTTGTTGTTAAATATAAAACTATGATAGTGTTTTACATTTCAAACCGTTAGAAATTAGTCTTAATTTTTCACTGAAAAAATATCTACTGTATGAAATCCAATCAAGAACTAATTAAACTCACAAACAAATACGTTGCAAAAAANTATGGTCGATACCCCATAGGGTTGGTTCGTGGGAAAGGAATGGTCGTCTGGGATGCGTCAGGNAAAAANTATATTGATTTTGTTGCAGGCCTCGCGGTTGATAANTTAGGGCACTGCCCACCAACTGTCGTNAACGCNATTAGAAAACAAGCGGGAAAGTTACTACATGTTTCTAATTTGTATCATATCGAACCACAATCTCAACTAGCGGCTGAACTCACTNGTCTAACCTTTGCNAATAAATTCTTTTTTTGTAATAGCGGGACTGAAGCGAACGAGGCAGCAATTAAATTAGCTCGGCGATGGTTTTACGATAATGGNCAGCCCAAACGTTTTGAGATTATTACCATGAATGACTCCTTTCATGGGCGAACCATGGCGTCCCTCTCAGCTACCGCACAAAAAAAAATTCATGCCGGTTTCAAGCCCTTACTCCCCGGCTTTAAATATGTTCCGTTCAATGACATCACTGCCTTAAAAAAAGCCCTTACAAAAAAAACATGCGCAGTACTGATAGAGCCAATACAAGGCGAGGGAGGAGTAAACCCAGCGCAGAAAACTTATCTCAAAACCTTGCGTAGGATCTGCAATGAAAAAGGAATTCTTTTAATTTTTGATGAAATCCAAACCGGTTTTGGGAGAACGGGTCCCTTGTTTGCTTATGAACGATACAAAATAAAACCCGATATAATTACTTTAGCCAAGGCTCTTGGGGGAGGAATTGCAATAGGAGCGATGGGTAGCACAAATAAGATAATTCAATCATTTAGCCCAGGAACTCACGGAGCAACATTTGGAGGAAACCCGTTAGCCTGTGCCGCTTCATTAGCCTCTTTAAAAACTTTAACTACAAAAGGTTTTCTACAAATAGCCTCTTCTCAAGGAGACTATTTCCTTAAACAACTAAATTATTTAAAAGAAAATTTTTCTATAATACGAGAAGTTCGTGGTGCTGGCCTTATGCTTGCGATTGAACTTAATCAACCAGGAGCTAAAATTGTAACCGATTGCATGAAAGAAGGTCTTCTGATCAACTGTATTCAACAAAACACAATTCGGTTTTTACCACCGCTCATCATCACACGTAAGGAAATCGATCTTTTAATAAAAACACTTTCAAAAATTTTCACCAAGATACAACAATAGAATTTTTTAAAGGAATCTCAATTAAGTGAATAAAGATTTTTTAAAATTAAGCGATCTAAATAAGAACGAAGTCCTTTGTTTGTTAAAAGAAGCTGAAGAGCTCAAACAATTAAAAGCATCGGGAGTTGCTCATCGGCCACTAGAAGGAAAAACGCTAGGAATGATTTTTAACAAAAATTCTACCCGGACAAGAATTTCTTTTGAGGTTGGAATGTTTGAACTAGGTGGTCACTCGCTATTTTTGACTCCTGATCAAATGCAGTTAGGTCGCGGAGAAACTATAGCTGACTCGGCGCGTGTCCTTTCGCGCTATCTAGATGGCATTTTAATTCGAACTTTTAATTTTAAGGAAATAGAAGAGTTGGCTAAACATGCCAGTATTCCAGTCATCAACGGATTGACTGATCTTAATCACCCCATTCAAATACTGTCTGACCTATTTACTATTCATGAGAAACTTGGTCATCTTGATGGAATTAAGATCGCTTATGTTGGGGATGGTAATAATGTCGCATACTCATGGATTAATGCTGCCGTAATGTTTGACTTAAGACTTTCAATTGGTTGCCCTGCTTCATGTAGGCCGGAATTACCAAAAGAAATCTCCATTCCCGACTGCATAGAAATCACAGATGATCCTATCGCCGCCGTTAAGGATGCAGACGTAATTTACACAGACGTTTGGATTAGTATGGGACAGGAGGAGGTTGACGAAAAAGTTGCATTATTAAAACCATACCAAATAAACCAATCACTCGTTAATGCTGCTAAAAAAGATACTCTCGTCATGCACTGCCTACCGGCACATAGGGAAATGGAAATTACTACCGAGGTTCTAGAAGGAAAAAATTCTATCGTATTTGATCAGGCAGAAAATCGCCTACACCTGCAAAAAGCCCTCCTAAAAACATTATTGTCTTAGCTTGAATAATGAACCCCAATCAAACTATATTTTATTTCCATAGATTTTTATTTTCTCAACTTAGATAGTGATTAAATTTCAAGTTATAAAACAACACAGCCATTCTGCTGCACGCCTTGGTCGCCTTATTACTCCACATGGAGAAATTGAAACTCCGGCTTTCATGCCAGTTGGCACACAAGGAACTGTTAAAGCACTCTCACCTGAAGATATTATCCAATGTGGTTCAGAAATTATCCTTGGAAATACTTACCATCTATACTTACGACCGGGGCACTTAGTTATCAAATCTCTTGGTGGGCTCCACAGATTTATGAACTGGGATAAACCTATCCTTACCGATAGTGGAGGATTTCAAGTTTTTAGTCTCAACAAGCTCGCCAAGGTTACCGAGGAAGGTGTTACCTTTAAATCCCATATCGACGGATCTACTCATTTTTTTTCCCCCGAACTTTCTATGAAAATACAGGAAGCGTTAGGATCCGACATTGCCATGACCCTCGATGAGCCAACTCCCTATCCGTCTAGTCACACCACCACGGAAAAATCATTAAAACTATCATCTCGTTGGGCTGCACGCTGCAAAACCGCACACCAGTTAGAAAGTCAATCTCTATTCGGAATTGTCCAAGGAGGAATGCATAAAGATTTGCGTATCCAAAGCACCAAAGAGATTGCCGAAATTGGTTTTCCTGGTTACGCTATTGGAGGTTTGAGCGTAGGAGAAGAGAAAAATATCATGTACGACATTGCTGCTCACACAGCAGAATATTTACCTAAAAATAAACCACGCTATCTTATGGGGGTAGGAACACCTGAAGACCTTAGGCAGTGCAGTGGTATGGGAGTTGACATGTTTGACTGCGTAATGCCGAGTAGAAATGCAAGAAACGGTTCCCTTTTTACTAGCAGGGGGAAAATCAATATCCGCAACCTTCAATACAAAGCAGATAAAAACCCACTAGACCCGGAATGCGATTGTTACACCTGTAAAAATTATTCACGCGCCTACTTGAGGCATTTATTCATCGCTGATGAAATTTTTGTAATGCGACTCAATACACTTCACAATATTAATTTCTACCAAAAACAAATGCAGCGTATCCGTAAAGCCATATTGGAAGACAAACCGTTTTAATAAAAAATCAAACCTCTTCTTCCATAATTCCACGGATCTTAAATTCATTAATTAAATAACCCGATCGCTTTGGAATTGATGACTCAACAACAGCCTTTAAAATTTGTACTTTCTCAGGGTTAAGAATCTCTAACATGCGATTAAATATTTTCTCTGAGAAGTAAAGAGTAAGGTTAAGTTTAGCCTCTTGGTATACAAATTTATATCCTGAGCGCATTGGATTATTTTTGATAGGAGCATACTCAACGTGCCCCCCTCGCATAAATGTCGCCACCTCATCCCACTCTGACCCAACCTTTAATAGGTTTTGCCTTATATTAGAGAGAAGAATACTTTGTTCTGGTAGTTCGTAAGTATAGCTTGGCATATATTTAATTATCTTTGGTATTGAGTAACATTAACTAATTCGCACAGCCCGAATTGCCATAAACAATGGTACTTCTTTTCGAGCTCGATTTTCCCCGCGCGAACGCTTACCGGGTGCACTTTCTTTATTCGACATCCATTCTTCCAGAGAGTCTACGCAAAGACCCGCTTTATGTAATGCTGAAAAATAATTTTGCAACGGTCGATGATAGGTCATAGTAAAATTAACCTTATCGATAAATGGAGGGGTTAGTATAGGAATTTCCATTTCGTTGGCGTAACGGTCGACTCGCCTGTATTCTATCTTTTTCTCATCGTCCCAACCCCAGTGAGTTTGGCGAGGAATCCGAAAACAAGGGTGAGTTAAGACCATTACAAATTTTCCTTTTGGTTTGAGCCATCTTGCTACATTTTGAAACACAGGTTCTATTTTTTCCATATTCTGCACTGCAAGAAGACAAGCAATACCATCAAACTCCTGTCCATCAAGAAGTTTTCCGTCACCCGCATTACCTAAATGATATGTAATAGGTTTTATAGAATGAGAACGAGCCATTCGTAAAAGTTCTTCGGATGAGTCTAGTCCTTCTGGCTTGATTTTTTTTGCCAAAAGAAATCGTGAAAAGACACCTTGTCCACATGCTAAATCAAGAACACGTCTCCCAGCCTTTATCTCAAGTAATTTCAAAACACCTGGCATCACTATAGTCTGGTGGTAATCAGAACCACTCATGCCAACTAGAGAATCATACCAACGTGAAGCCTGATCCCATAAAGTTTGCTTCTTTTGGCTAGGTGTCCTTGAGNTTTTTANNNNCNTTCGTGTNTTNCGGCGAGGAATTATTTTTTTTTTCAAAACCGCCCTCTATAATCATCATAAATAAACCTACTTATTNAAAANACCTATCTCATTAAATCTNTTTTAGATATTCACGGGGATCTGATTTTTGATAGAGACGGTATTTTTCGTTACGCTGCAATTATACGCGTATAACTCGACGCTAGCCAGATGAGCTTTACGTAACCACTCACCAAATAGCGGATCTATTTGATCGTTTGAGATAATGGACCGGGCGTCTGGTCTTTGCGAAATAAATAGAACTGCCGCTCGAAAACCTTTCCTTCGAAGAGCTATAAGTTCTTTGAGGTGNTTGACACCTCGTTGAGTTGGGGCATCGGGAAACTTTCCCACACCTCCTTCTACCAAACTTACCGATTTTACTTCCACAAAAGCGTTGACATTCAAAAATTCCAATTGAAAATCAAATCGACTTTCTCCACACTTAACCTCTCTATTAAAACTTTCAAAACCATTCAANCANCTTAGGCTTCCTTTAACCAATTCATTCTCTACAACCTTGTTTGCAAATGCGGGGTATACCGAAACCCATATGTCTTCATGGCGAACTAAAACCAGACTGTAGTCAGTTTTTCGTTTTGGACCAGGGTTATAAGTGAGTCGAACCCTACGACCAGGAATCATGAGACCAGGAAGTCTGCCTGGGTCAGGGACATGGGCTTTAATTTCTTGCCCATCTATCTCCACGCGTGCTAAATATCTATTTGGCCGTTCTAAAAAAANACCATCAACGACTCGATCGCCAAGTTTCATGNTGTATTAATAAACGGAAATGCTACGGNAAGTTTAATATGATCTAATGGTGATCGCCCTTATCTTCACCTGCATGGAGATTAATAGTTTTTTCTAGTGTCAAAATAGACTCAACCGATGGNCTAACTCTATCAATAAAAGGTTTAGGGTAAANNCCAATTAAAACCACTAAAATGCATGCAGGTAGGAGAAGACCAAACTCTCTAAAATTAATGTCGGTAAGACCCTCGGGGATATGATCATTTTTTTCCTGCATCGCACCTTGGAACATATAAAGCATATAAATGGCGGCAAAAACTATAGACAGTCCACCCATCAACACATAAACAGCGGAAAGGTCTGCTAGTACCAGAGACGTCCAAACCCCCATGAGAATCAAAAACTCACCAACAAATCCATTCAAACCCGGAAGCCCAAGTGCTGCAAGTGTTACAAGCATAAACATGCCATATAATAATGGCATCGCCTTACCCAGCCCGCGAAAATCGTTCAAGTTGCGAGTTCCCATCTTCTTCTCAAGAATACCTACAATAATAAAGAGAGCTGAAGCAATGATCCCATGGTTGACCATCTGCAAGACACTTCCTTCTATTCCCTCTCCATTAAGAGCAAAAATACCTAATGCAATAAACCCAAGGTGACTAATACTAGAATAAGCTACAAGAGCTTTTAGATCACGTTGCGCGATTGCAATCCACGCACCATAGATAATTCCTGTTGCTGCTCCAAATGCAATGACCAAACCAAATTTATCGACAGCATCGGGGAAAAGAGGAAGGCAAAACCTAATGATACCATAGGCTCCCGCCTTAGACATGGCCCCCGTTAAAATCAAAAGCACTGGGATAGGGCTTGACA
>JGI26255J51710_1000489_pt1 | contig 15367 bp, 13 predicted proteins | sample SaaInlV_135m_DNA_2_FD_51710 | JGI IMG/M metagenome (IMG submission 51710)
ACCTCTCTAATAGAAAGCGAGTGGCCCGTTGGAGCTCCAAGTAACTGAGGATCTGTAGAAAAACTGTATTGTGTTTTTGCAATACATACTGGAAGATTTCCAAAGCCATTCTCTTGAAACCAATTCAGCTTGTCTCTAACAACTTTATCCGCCATGACTTCATCAGCCTGGTAAAGTGTTTTAGCAATTGTCTCAACCTTTTCAAATAGTGGTAGTTCATCATCATACAATGTCTTAAATTGTGAAGCCCCAGAGTCAGCCAATTTAGCAACTTTTTCTGCTAAATCGATTGCACCTTCACCGCCATGCTCCCAGTGGCTTGTAACACTGACTTCAACATTAAATTGCTCACAATAATCTCTAATTACTTGGAATTCAGCCTCAGTATCAGAAACAAATTTATTAATACCAACTACCAACGGCACTCCAAACTGGCTTAAATTGCGAATGTGTCTCCCTAAATTTGAACAGCCTAATTTAAGTGCTTCGACATTTTCATTATTCAGCTCATCTTTGGCGACACCGCCCTGATGCTTTAAGGCTCTTACCGTAGCAACCAAAACAACCGCATCCGGAGCTAGTCCAGCCTTACGACACTTAATATCAAAGAATTTTTCAGCACCCAAGTCAGCTCCAAAACCAGCCTCGGTAACTACATAATCTGACAATTTAAGTGCTGTCTTTGTTGCGATAACTGAGTTACAACCATGTGCAATATTAGCAAAAGGTCCGCCATGAATGAGCGCTGGATTCCCCTCTAATGTTTGAACAAGGTTTGGTCTGAATGCGTCCTTAAGAAGAACTGTCATTGCTTGGTGAGCATTAATCTGCTTCGCTCTAACTGGAGTCATATCGCGCGTGTACGCAATAATAATATTTCCTAATCTCTCCTCAAGCTCTGTTAAGTTTTGAGACAAACAGAAAATTGCCATAACCTCTGAAGCTACCGTAATATCAAACCCATCTTCTCTCGGATAGCCGTTAGTAGAACCACCCAGTGATGAAGTAATAGTCCTAAGAGACCTATCATTCATATCGACAACACGACGAAACGCAACCTTTCTACTATCAATTTTAGTAGAGTTGCCCCAGTAAATATGATTATCAATCATTGCAGATAGAAGACTATGAGCAGATGTAATGGCATGGAAGTCACCTGTAAAATGAAGATTAATGTCCTCCATAGGAATAACTTGAGCGTAACCACCTCCAGCTGCACCACCTTTCATACCAAAACAAGGCCCTAAACTAGGCTCACGCAAACAGACTGTAGTTTGTTTACCAATCTTATTCAAACCATCTGTAAGACCAACTGAAGTTGTCGTTTTACCTTCACCTGCAGGAGTTGGTGTGACAGCTGTTACAAGGATAAGTTTTCCATCCTTATTTTTTTGTGCGCCATCAATTGCGTTCCAAGAAATCTTGGCTTTGTCATGTCCAAAAGGAACAAGATCCTCCTTATTGATGGTGAGCTTTGCTCCAATCTCATTTATGTGTTCACCAGAAACTTCTCTAGCAATATCAATATCTGTTTTATACTCGCTCATCTCTTCTCCTAAGTGCGCTGTAAATCAAAAAATTAAGAAATAAGTCCAATACCACTAAAAAAATTGGTGGCATTTAACTTAAATCTCGGTGTTAGAATTATTAGTTTAGATATTATCTTACAAATTCAAGCAGCTATTAATAATTAAATTCATAACAGCTTGAATTTTAATAAATGCAGGTCTAGACTCCATTAAATATTAGAATCCTCAAAACTATCTTTGCGTTCTTTGATGTAGGCTAATAATGCTTTATCGATTTCGGGATCAAGTGGCGGCAACTCATACTCTGATAGCATTTTTTTATAAATACCATTTGCAATCATAGCTGTATCTCTTGAGCCATCCTGAACCCATTGTTCAAAGCTATTATCATCAAGAACATCTGACATATAAAAAGCTGTCTTGAAATTCTTCTTAGTATGCTCACATCCTAAAAAATGCTTGGGAACTTCATCTGAAAAACTTCCAATTTCACGAATTGCATCCATTGCTTGACCATTTTCACTCATATCAATTCCCTCTGCTGAAACTCTCATCATCCCTGCTTGATCAGCATCCATTATGAATTTCTCATAGCTCATACATAGACCGCCTTCTAACCAGCCAGCAGTATGTAAGTTAAAATTAACACTTGCATTTAAAGTTGCTTGCATAGTATTAGCGGCCTCATAGCCTGCTTGGGCGTCTGGCATCTTTGCGCCATTAAAGCCACCACCACTTCTAAATGGAACACCTAATCTTCTAGCTAGGGCTCCGGAAATATTCATCATGTGGCCAGCCTCAGGAGTACCAAATGTTGGTGCACCAGATTTCATAGACATTGCAGTTACAAAATTACCATAAATAACAGGTGTACCAGGCCTAATGAGTTGAGCAAATGCCATACCCGCAAGTCCTTCAGCAAGACTTTGTGCTGCCACACCTACAGCAGTCGTTGGAGCCATAGCGCCAGCTACAATAAATGGGGTTATGATTGTTGCTTGATTATTTCTGGCATAAACTTTAAGCGCACCCAACATTGTGGCATCAAATGACATTGGTGAACTGGCATTAATTAAACTGATTAATACGCAGTTTTTATCTACAAACTCGTCTCCAAATACTATTTTCACCATATCAACAGTGTCCTGAGCTCTTTCAGATGCAGTAACAGAACCCATAAANGGTTTATCTGAGTATTTGATATGACTATAAACCATATCAAAGTGACGTTTATTAACTGGTAAGTCAACTGGCTCACAAATCGTTCCACCAGAGTGATGAAGATTATCTGACATGTATGCAAGTTTTATAAAATTCCTAAAATCTTCTATTGTTGCATAACGTCGACCCCCATCAAGATCATGAACAAAAGGAGGGCCATAAGCAGGAACTAAAACCATATTATCGCCGCCAATTTCTACATTTCTCTCAGGGTTTCGAGCGTATTGAGTAAATTGCTTTGGAGCATTATCTTGAATTAGTTTGCGACACATTCCTCTTGGAAATCTAACTCGCATACCATCAATACTAGCGCCAGCTTTTTCAAGGATATCAAGCGCCTCTTGGTCTTCAGAAAAAACAATACCAATCTCTTCTAAAATAGTATCTGCATTTTCTTCAATAATACTAAGATTGTCATCACTAAGAATACTATAGTGAGGTATTTTTCTTTTTATGTAGGCTGGCGCCTTAGGAACCTCATGCGCATCAGANTTATTAGTCGATCCACCTCTTCGCCTTCTTCTTTCTCTAGCCATTAAAATTTCTCCTCATTTATNACTACGACACTCTTTTACGGCGTCTAACTTTTTTAGTTNCTTGTTGCTTTACTGGNGATACACTAAATTTCATTGCNTCAACAAAAAACTCTTGGAATCTTGGTTCCGTAGCAGTTTCAATTTTCACGACCTTTTCTACTGCCTCAATAATTGTTTGTCGTTTATTAATATCCAATAATGCTGCACTGGCTCCAATCCCTGCCGCATTACCTACTGAAACTATTTTTTCTGCGGTTGAGGTTGGAATAATATCCAATAGAGCAACATACCTTGCATCCAAATGAGCACCAAAAGCACCTGCCAACAATATCTTATCAAAATGGTCGCAATCAAGGTAGTCCATCAGTATTGATACACCAGCTGATANTGCAGCTTTAGCCAATTGAATGGAGCGAATATCTACTTGCTCAATATAGATTGACTTATCACCTTGGTCAACTAATAAAAATCGAGAGGTGTTGCCTTTTTTTGAAAAAAGCTCTGGTGCAACTGATTCAACAAAAAGACCACTTTGATCAATAATTCCTGCCTCAGCAAAAGATACAATAGCTTCAATAATTCCACTTCCACAAATACCAACCGCCTTCATTTTAACTAATTCAAAGTCGGGCTCATCTGACCAAGCATCACAACCGATTACCTTAAATCGAACCTTTAAAGTTTCTTTATCTATCCTTACTCTTTCGATAGCGCCATAGGTTGCCCTTACTCCAGAGCTAATTTCAGCGCCTTCAAACGCTGGGCCTGTTGGAGAGGATGTTGCATACACCTTGCCCTCTTTAGAGAGCATGATTTCTGCATTAGTACCAATATCAACTAGTAAAGTCGTTTCAGAATGCATTATGTCAATTTGACTAAGATAAGCTGCAGCTGTATCAGCGCCCACATGACCGGCAATTAGTGGAAAAAATGATAGCCTAGTTTTTGNGTAAAGATCTAAACTCAAGTCCTTAGCATCTACATCAAGCCAACTGCGAATTGATAATGTAAAAGGAGCCTGCCCTAATTCAACAGGNGAAATTCCNAAAAATATATGATGCATAATTGGATTGCCAACTAAAACCACCTCTAGTAATTTATCCCATTCTGTTTCTAGATTTTCACAAGCATCATGAAGCATTTCGGTAATTTTTCCCCGAACTGCAGCAGTTAATTTTTCATCCCCGCCTTTATTCATCATTACGTAAGACACTCTACTCATTAGATCTTCACCAAAACGAATTTGTGGATTCATTGCAGACGATTCGTATACTAATTTACCATCTTTAAGGTCATAAACGTAAAGCGCTAAAGTTGTTGAACCTATGTCAATTGCACCGCCAAAAATTTGATGTTTTCCTTGAGGGTAAGTCGCTACAATTTGATTTTTATCTCTTACTGCAACGGTCAGTTTGCCCTTACTTGAATGGATTAGAGGCTGAAGACCTGCAAGTAAGTTAAAGTCAATACTTGCTTTGATGCCTTGCTTTTCAAGTTGTGCAAGTAAGTTTTCTGATGCAGATGGATTTTCATCAAGTGTTGACTCTTCAAGGTTGCAGTCAAAAAGATTAATTGAACTTGCCACAGAGTAATTCTGTTTCGCATTTTTTTTACTAATATAGGCTTTATGTTCTTGACTTTCCTCTGGAACATCAATTACTAGATNACCTTGAATACAAGACTGACAAGCCAACCTTTTTCCTTTATAAGTTGGATTGTCTGCTATTAATTGTTTTTCTAGTCTTGTAACAGCAGTTACATTTTCAGGGTCACACTTAACACCAAATTTTGAATGTTCACCCTCTGAGACTTCTATCCAACATTGGTGGCATTGTCCATAACCACCACATAATGAGCGAATCGCAACACCAGCATCCTGTGCAACCTGCAATAGAGTATCTCCAAACTCGCCTTTGTATTGGCGNCCTGAAGGTGTAAAACATACTTGATAATTGTCATCCATCGTTATTCTTACTCATCTATTTTACTGTTGCCATAACCTTCACTTTGAGGCTCATCAGAGTTGATATTATAATAACATCCTTTTTCTTCAGTAAATATATGGTGCCAGGTACCTAATCCTTTAGAGTCTTCAATGCTTCCTGCTGTAACGCTTATAGTGGGCTTGTTATCATTTTGCCAAAACATATTTGCACCGCAGTTATCACAAAAACCATGGCGCGAACCCTCGTGAGTATAAAACCACTTTATCTTACCCTTGATTTTAATTTTATCCCTACTTACTTGAGATGCAGCCATGAAGTGTCCTGTCATTTTTCGACACTGTTCGCAGTGGCAATATGATATATCATTCAAATCAAAAGCTGTGTAGGTAGTCTGTCCACAAACACAAGCCCCCTTATACTCAACACTAGGCATAATCTATGCGCGTCTCCTTCTCCTTCTTCCTTCTCTAGGATTCTCACCCTCTTTCGGGGGCTCTTTATAGGCTGAAATCCAGCTACTACATCCATCATCAACTCCAGTCAAAACATCTCCAGCTCTAATTGCTTGAACAAGTTCAGGGTGCAGAGGATTAACAATTGCTGAGGTCATCCCTGCTGCAATGAGCATGGGTAAGAATGCATTATTGATACCACTTCGCTGTGGCAAACCAAAACTAACATTTGATGCTCCACAAGTTGTGTTAACTTTTAATTCACTTCTAAGTTTCCTAACCAAATCAAAAACTTGATTGCCTGCTTGAGAAATTGCCCCAATTGGCATTACCAAAGGATCAACTACAACGTCCTCTGGCTTAATTCCATAATCTGCAGCATGCTCAACAATTTTTTTAGCGACCTTAAACCTTTCATTCGGGTCCTCACTAATACCAGTCTCATCATTTGAGATCGCAACAACTGCTGCATCATACTTTTTAACAAGAGGAAGCACTCTTTCCAATACTTCAGTTTCACCGGTTGTAGAATTGACAAGAGCTCTCCCCTGATAGGCCTCTAATCCAGACTCTAAGGCCTCGATTATTGAAGAGTCAATTGAAATTGGCACGTCAACCGCCGCCTGAACGCGCCTGATAGACTCTGCTAATATTGCGGGCTCATCTGCCAAAGGTATACCCGCATTAACATCCAACATTTGAGCGCCTGCAGCAACCTGAGCAATTGCATCTGCTACTACACGAGAATAGTCACCTTCCTTCATTTCTGCAGCTAAAATTTTTCTACCGGTTGGATTGATTCTCTCTCCAATCATTACAAATGGATGACCAAAGCCTATTGTGACCTCTTTTGATGCTGACGATAGTGTTGTTGTAGCCAATTTACTTACTCCTCTTATTTATTATTTATAGTATTTTTAATCCAAGTAGCATTAGCATTAATCCCACCTAGAGGGAAAAAATGTATATTGCTTATATTGAAGCTTGGGTGTTCTTTTTTGTGTGTAGCTAATGTTTCTAAAAAATCATTTGGATCAAATGGCAATAGGAGTTTCTTCACATCTTTAGCTCTTTTTTGAAGGACCTTTAAAGAAGGTCCAACTCCNCAAGCAATTGAAAACTTTATTAAAGTTTGTAATTTTGCAGGTCCAGCGACTCCAATATGAATTGGTATATTGATTCCGCTTTCAATCAACGAGTCTGCCCAGTTTATTACAGGATCTGCATCAAAACAAAATTGAGTTGTGATTGCAAGTTTTATGTCTGTGCGTTCACTAAAATTCTGTTTCCACTGTAATGCCTCATCAACATTTTTAGTTGTGCCGTCATGATCAATATCTTTATTGCCTTCAGGGTGTCCAGCAAAATGCAGATTTTTAAAATTATATTTTTCAAAAAGCTCGGTTTCAACCAATTGCATTGAACTGTCAAATACACCATGGGGATTGCTAACTCCNCCGGCCAAAAGTAAAGCTTGTTCGATACCTGCCTCATCTTGATATTTTTGTATCCACTCTTCAAGCATTTTTTTATCTTTAATAATACGCGCAGGAAAGTGCGGCATAACGTCAAAACCTTCATTGCTTATTCGCTTAGCGGTGTCCACCATTTCTTCAATTGGAACACCATCAATATGAGCAACATATACTCTGGTATTTTTTGGCAGTATTTCTCTAAAACTCTCTATTTTAGAAGCAGTACGAGGCATAACCTCAATAGAAAAATCCGTTAAAAATTCCTTAAGCTCACTGCTTGCTTGAATATTTTCTTCTTTTGAAAAAAAGGATTTTAAGATAGACATTGTTTACACACCATAAATTGAACTCTATTTTTTTGACTAACTTCTTTAAACATATTTATTTACTCAATCTTAACGCTTTATCTCTAATGTCTCTAAATCTATGTCTTCAAAAACACTATCTAGATTTCCTGTTCCTACAAACCTGTATTCGTAGTCAAAACCAAAATCTTTCGCATACTTTTGAGCATCCTTTTGCCATTTTTCATTTTCAGTTTGAGCTAGGTAGACTAATTTTTTATAATGCTCAAAGTAAACTTCAAATAACTCAGGATTTTTATCAAGCCCTAACCCTTTAATCATAATTCTATTAAAGTTTTTTACTAAATAATCTGTTAAATAAAAAGTACCTAGCTCTTCTTCTGATAACCTTTCAAAAACATCTTTACCAGCATAAAATTCGTAACAATGTGCGCCTTCAATTCGTTTTGCGCCATACTTTTCTATCACTCTATCAAGGCTACCACCCGTTCCACAATCGGCGTAAGCAATATAAACATCCTCATAAAGATGCGCATTTTCAGATAAATACTCTTCGATTCCTGGTGCAATTAGTTGAGGAGTGTTATGCCAACTAGCAGGCAAACACTGAAGATTGACTTTATCTGAAAGGNGAGGGTTTTGCTTTATTAAACTTAATAAATCGTATACTAATGCGCCGCAGCCTAAAACTAATCTTTTTTTACTCTTATCCGAATTTTCCTTATCGATGACCACGCTTTTTATCCAAGCCACGAACATACTCTTCAGCCATTTCAGCGCTTCTTGCGGCGTCACGGCCGTATGCAGGGACACCAATTGAGTCGGCAAATTCTTGATTCAGTGGCGCACCGCCGCACATTATATGAACATCTTTACGTAACCCTCTTTTTTCCATCTCTTCAACAACAACGCCCATATAGGGCATAGTTGTCGTAAGTAGGGCAGACATGCCCACAATTACCGGCTCATGTTCATCAATAGCTTCGAGGTAATTTTCGACAGGATTATTAATACCCAAATTGATGACTTCAAAACCGGCTCCTTCACACATCATAGCAACTAAGTTTTTACCAATGTCATGAATGTCACCTTTCACAGTGCCAATTACAAACTTACCTAAAGACGTATCCTCGGCTGATTCAGCAAGTATAGGTCTTAATATTCCCATACCTCCTTTCATTGCACCGGCACACTTTAAAACCTCTGGAACAAATAAAATGCCATCACGAAAATCTACGCCCACAATTTTCATTCCAGCAACGAGAGCTTCACCCAAAACATCATTTGCGTCCCAACCTCGTGAAAGTAATATTTCCGTACCCTCAGTCACCTCAGCATCGAGGCCATCGTAAAGATCGTCTTGAATTTGTTCGACTAACTCTTTGTCGTCTAATTCATTTAGGTCGAAATCGTCTTCTTCACTCATCGTTCCCCCTCAGGTAGCAAGTAATATATAGCACTTAAAAAGGCGAAAGATACCTTGAATTAATTTCGGTGTCAATCATTAAATTAACATTTTAAACTTTTTTCATATGGGTGAAAAAAATTACAGCATATATGCCTTTAAGTAATTGTAATAACGTAATATTTTTCTAATCAAAAAACGTGAAATAAAGAGAGTCTAAAAATTGAAAAAAACTAAACTATCTCTCTCATAAAGTTGTCATAAATTTGTCTCGCACAACTGAGGCACTGGCCCATATGTTTGTCGGTATTTTGTTTTAGGTTTGATAGTGCTCCCTCACCCAATGTGTTTGTTAGTGCTTCTGCGTATTCAGGAATCTCTCCCCAGTTTTCTACAGTATCTGACTCTATTTCAACGTGATACTGCATAGACCAAGCATTNATNCCTATTCGCATTGCTTGAATAGANCATACATCTGACTTCGCCAANACAACAGCTCCTTCTGGCGCTTGCGCCACCCTAACTGAATGCCACTGAAGACACTGCTGCTTTTCTGCAGTCCCTTGAAAAAGCAGATCTTTCTTTCCCTCATCTGTTAACTCAACCTCAAGTACACCAATCTCAGGAATTTTTTGAGGTCCGCATGTCCCACCAAGTGCATCTGCAAGCAACTGATGCCCTAAACATAAACCGAGGTACGGCTTACCTAAATCTTTAACCCAATGCCTAATGGCCACTTTTTCATCAACAAGCCAGGGGTTTTCTTCAATATCCCACACATCCATTGGACCGCCCATTACCCACAGCGCGTCGTAATTATCAAAACTAGGAATTTTATCTCCGCGATGTAAATATACAGGATCCCATTCAATTCCATCCTCAGCTAAAAATTGCCTCAATGAACCCGGATGTTCACAATCAACATGTTGAAAGACCAACACTCGCATATAACTCTCCCTATTGGATTAATGTAAAGAACTTGCGCACATATTAATACTAATAATTAAGCTCGTCAAATAATAATGGTTATACTGTCGGAAGTTTTTCTAATGAAAAAAAATGGCGCAGCATAAAAAAATTATAAGTATGGCAATTGCTTTAGCCTGTGTTCTTCTGGCTATTAATTTTGGCTTTAGATCTTCACTTGGTTTGTTTCTTAAACCTGTCTCAGAAACCTTTGGATACGGTCGTGAAGTTTTTGCTTTCTCGCTGGCTCTTCAAAATCTATTATGGGGATTATCTCAGCCCATAGCTGGAGCATTTGCAGACAAATTCGGAACCTCAAGAGTCATTATAGTTGGAACGATTTTCTATTCTTTAGGTCTTTATATAACTGCAACTGCTGATAGCTTTATGAGCCTCCACTTAGGAGCTGGAATTCTAATTGGAATGGGTATTTCTGGAACAGGGTTAGGGGTCGTTCTTCCAGCTATGGCAAGAATGGTAGCACCAGAAAAAAGAGCACTTGCACTTGGAATAGGAACTGCAGCAGGCTCTGCTGGTCAATTTTTATTTATCCCAATTGCTAGAGAATTTCTTGTGGCTTATGGTTGGCAAACAGCGCTTGTTATTATGGCAGTTGGAGCACTTTCAATGATTCTTTTCTCGCCAGTATTTAAAGTTGATGAAAAAAAGAATACCACTATAGATAATGAACCATCTCAAAATCTTAAAGAGGCCCTCACTGAAGCATCTCGGCATATTCATTACTGGCTTCTGATTGCTGGATTTTTTGTTTGTGGATTTCAGCTTGCTTTTATTACTGTTCATATGCCTTCTTATCTTGCAGACAAAGGATTTGATAGTTCAGTGGCAGCAATAAGTTTATCTATTATTGGTCTGTGTAATATTATTGGATCACTTGCTTCAGGATATCTCTCAGGTATTTATTCAAAAAAATGGATTTTAGCCTATATCTATGCTGCCAGATCAATTGTAATTGTTTTGTTTCTAGTAACTCCNATCTCAACTTTCACAATCTACGCATTCTCTTTTGCTACTGGCCTGCTTTGGCTTGCAACTGTACCTCCCACTTCAGGATTAGTTGCCCAGATGTTTGGTTTAAGATTTATGGGTACTCTCTACGGCATAGTATTCTTAAATCATCAAATTGGATCATTTACAGGAGTTTGGCTCGGGGGTTATCTTTTTGATACAACAGGGTCTTATAATCAAGTATGGTGGTGGGCTGCGATAATTGCTGCTATTACCGCCTTGATACATGTCTTCATAGATGAGCAACCAATCAAAAGACTAAGGGTTAAGCTTGAGGCTAGCTAAGATAGAATCGCGACACTTTTAACTTGGACAAAAACACTTAAACCACTTTCTAAATCAAGCATTGATGCTGATTTTGTAGTCAAACATGCGAGCAATACAACTCCGTTCAAACTTAGGCGGACCATAACCTGGGCCTTGCCTTCAGGAACTATCTCTTCAACCACTGCTGGAAAAATATTCAAAATACTTGTATCTATCTGCTTCTTTTTTGTAAGGCTGACATCACGAGCAGCCACCCTTATTCGAACAAGACTTTCAATCGACAAACCATTATCTGGAACAATAAATTGGCCCCCCGAAAATTCAAGATGCATTAAATTGAACTCTGGTTCACGATTCATCACCCTGGCATCAATAATAGAGATTGCATCGCTACTATGAGACATAGGCATATCAAACCTAGTTAGCATATCATTAACCGGCCCATTACCAATAATTTTGCCACCTTCAATAAGCATTATGTGATCTGCCAACCTTGAAGTTTCATCCTGGGAATGAGTTACATAAAGAATTGGAATATCCAGTTGATTATGAAGAGAGTCTAGGTAAGGCAAAATTTCATTTTTACGTTTTAAATCAAGAGCAGACAAAGGCTCATCCAAAAGTAAAATTTTGGGATTAGCCAATAAAGCTCTTGCAATTGCAACTCGCTGCTTTTCGCCTCCTGAGAGCTGACTTGTTGTTCTATTAAGTAAGGCTTTTATATCTAATAATGTATATATTGAGCCTATAAAATCTTTACTCAGTCCATTTGTTCTCTTAATAGCATAACCGAGGTTGTCTCTGACATCAAGATGATCAAACAGGGCAGCACCCTGAAAGACATACCCTATCTGGCGTTTATGTGTTGGCACAAAATGATTGCCTTTTTGCCAAACCGAATCACCAACCTTAAGATAACCCTTATCGCTCTTCTCAAGCCCTGCTATAGCTCTTAATAGGGTTGTCTTACCAGATCCTGAAGCGCCAAAAACTACTGTAATACCCTTATCGGGAATACTAAATTGAGCATCTAGTGTGAAACCCTCTAGTTTAATTTTTGTCTTGCATTCAATCACTAACCTCTNCTCCTCATAATTGAAAAATGACGGTTAAAGATATATACAAATATTAGCATTAGAAANGAAGTGATAAGAAGCCCTCCTGCTAACAAATGGGCTTGGCCATATTCCATTGCCTCAACATGNTCATAAATTGCGATCGATAGCACTCCTGTCTCACCTGGNATATTTCCTCCTATCATTAGCACGACTCCAAATTCTCCTACTGTATGAGCAAATCCCAATACTGCCGCTGTAATAAAGCCAGAACGAGCTAATGGAACTGCAACTGTAAAAAAACGATCAAGTTTTGACGCTCCTAAAGTCGCAGCTACTTCCATAGACTGTCTTCCAATCNAGCTAAAGGAATTTTGAAGTGGCTGAACTACAAAAGGGAGAGAGTAAATGACCGATCCCACAACTAAACCACTAAAAGTGAAGGCTATTGAGCTTCCTCCAAGAGATTCTAATAGTTTACCTATGGGCCCATTAGACCCAAGTGTTACTAGCAAATAAAAACCTAATACTGTTGGCGGAAGTATTAATGGTAAGGCAATGATAGCTTCAAATACTACTTTAAATTTAAACTTGGTTTGCGACAACCACCAAGCGAGTGGGGTTCCAATTAAAATTAAAATAGCTGTGCTTAACAAGGCCAATTTAATGGTGACAATAATTGCAGAAATGTCTAATTCATTCAACATTATGGTAAATCATATCCAAATTTTGAAATTATATTTAAAGCCTTATCAGTTTGAACAAACAACATAAAATCTCTTCCAAGTGAACTNTCTGTTAGTAGNACTGCTTGTTGCTCTATAGGATTATATAATGACTGAGGAACCTCCCAAAAAGAACCCCTGACAGAAAAATTAGGGNTCATTANTTGTGAGAATGAGACAAAACCAAGCTCCGCATTTCCACTACTGATGAATTGAAATGCTTGGGCAATATTTTCACCTCTAACCAATTTTTCATTCATATCTNGCCATAGCTTCATTGACACTAATGTCTCTTTNGTTGCAATCCCATAGGGAGCAATTTTAGGATTAGCTATTGCCAAAAATCGAAAATCTTTATCATAAAGAATTTGACCTTCAGAATCAACCAGCCCTTTTATTGGACTCCATAAAGCAAGCTTTCCTAATGCATAAGTAAATCTAGATTCATTCTTAGATATTCTTTGTTGCTCAAGCAATACTGGTCTTATTTTATCAGCTGAAAAAAACAGGTCAAAAGGTGCGCCATTAATAATCTGAGCATAATGCTTACCAGAAGAGCCAGGAATAAGGACTATTTTGCTTGCTTTAGAAGAGTCAAAAGCTTCTATCTCAAACTGTTTAACAACTTCTTTCATNGTTGGATAGAAATTACTTGCAACAGCAATTCTAATCTCATTAGCTACAGATTGAGTGGTAATAAAAAATTGGCAGACAAACAACAAAGCAAAGATCTTTAACTTAGTATTCCACATATCTANCTATNGACTTTTTAAATGATTAGTTTTTTGGCTAATCAAGCAAGCAGCTTTGAAAACCCATANAATATATTCTATAGTGATTTACCTTACTAATTATTAATATTAGAGTCTTTCAAACCTGCATAATTAAATGCAATTATGTTAATATAATTCATATTAGACTCTATTCATTTATAACGCACAAAATAAAAGGGAAATAATGTCAAAAAATCATCTATTAGTAGCTTTTTTATTCTCTTTTTGTTTTACATTAAACGTATCAGCTGATTACATAGATGGCCAAAAAGCATATGCCAATGGTGACTATGGAGTTGCTATTCTTGAATGGACTCAAGTTGCGGAAGATGGAAATGCAAGAGCGCAATATAACCTCGGTTGGATGAATGCAAATGGTAAAGGTACTGCGCAAGACTTCAAAGAAGCAATTAAGTGGTACACAAAATCTGCTCAACAAGGTAATGTCAATGCCCAATACAACCTAGGAAACTTATATCTTAGGGGAGATGGAGCTGCTCAAAATGATAACCTTGCTTTTAGCTGGTTTCTAAAAGCAGCAGAACAAGGAGATGCACCTGCTCAATATAATTTGTGCAGAATGTACATTCTCGGCAAGGGCGGTGAAAAAAATATTTTAGAAGCAAGGTTTTGGTGCAAACAAGCTCTAGAAAACGACGATGAATATATTGGTGCACTCGCACAACAAGTATGGGACGACTTCAAACTTGGAAGCTACTAGCTAAACAATACTCTCGGTAAGTTTTGTTTTAACTTAAGTTTGTATGGCTACGACCGAGCATGTCTCAATACTTATTTTCTCAGCCTCAACAATTGCAATTGTTTTTGCTGCTTGACTCAATAAATCTAAATTAGTCTTATTTCCTGATAAGATTTCATCAACAAAAGCTCGAATTTCAAATTCGTACCCCATACCTTCTTTTAACTTTATATTTTCAGGCTCATACCCATATCTACATAGTTTTAATGTTTCTTCTTCATCTAAAAGGTAACTGAGTGTTCCATTTTCAAAATTAGCTGTATATGACATATTAAAGCCATACCCCTCCTGCATAGTCCAACTGCCCTCAGAACTTACTAGAGGAGATGCATTTGTCTTATTAAAAATATAATTTGTAACCACATGGTCAATGCCTCCACTCGGACCGTTATATCCTTGACTGAAGACTGCATCTGGCAGCCCTAAGCAAAAGTTAATAAAGTCAGTATCATGCACATGAAGATCGAGAAGTGCACCACCACACTGACTATCATCTGAATAGAAAGCACCGCCAGGAAAACTTGTCTGACGCCTAAAGTTTAGTGATAAACATTTTCCATATATTGACTTTTCAATTGTCTCCTTAAGAAAAACCCATGCGGGCCAATATCTTAGACACATAGCGGACATAATATTGTATGAAGACTGTTCTGCTAACTTAATTATTTTCTTGGCCTCATCATATGTTCTAGCCAAAGGCTTTTCAACTAGCACATGTTTGTTTCTAGCAAGTGCTGCTTCTACAAAAATATAATGAAGATCTGTGCCAACGCATATATCAACTATATCAATATCAGAATTATTGATAAGATCCATTCCATTAAGGTATTTTTTAACGCTTAGACCTGAAACGCCGCCTTCAGCCTGCCCACTAATATTACCCTCAGCTTTACTTGAGCCATCGAGTCTACTCTGGATTGAAT
>JGI26255J51710_1000496_pt1 | contig 15230 bp, 15 predicted proteins | sample SaaInlV_135m_DNA_2_FD_51710 | JGI IMG/M metagenome (IMG submission 51710)
GATCTAGGAGAACTACATCGAGGGTTTCATGGAAAAATTTGGCAGAGAGTAGCAAAAGCAAAATACTACCCGAGAATGGCTCGTAAAAGAGGGTTTGAAGGAAAACCCATAGTCGCTTTCACGCTTGGGAAAAAAGGAGATCTTGTTGACTTAAAAATAATTAAAGCTTCTAACTATGATTTACTCAATGAAGCGGCCCTAGAAACTATCAGGCGTGGAATCCCCTATCCGCCTATCCCCGAGCCCCTTGGTAAAAATTCTATTTCATTCAACCTTCCAATTTCATATGTTCTGGAGTGACAATGATATCTTTCAATGTTAAATTCACATTAATACTCCTCTACTTTCTATCTGGAGTCTGCCCATCCTATGGCGAAGTATTGCAAATAGACAATAATTTTGATGGGAAGATGGATCAGTGGCACCACATGTCAAACAATAATAAAATTTTAAAAATTGAATATGACAATAATGGAGATGGGAAAATAGATCAGACGGACATTTATGAAAAAAACAAAACTCCCATTCGTGCAGAAGTAGACCGCAATTTTGATGGCAACACGGATCAAATTCAATATTATCGAATTGATGGTTCTCTCAAAAAAATTGAAAAAGACACGGAATTCTCAGGAAAAATAAACCGAAAAGAGATCTTCAATATTAACGGCCTTTTAACAAACATTGAAATAGATAGTAATGGTGATGAGAAAATGGACGGGTGGCAAAACTTTAATGATCAAGGTAAAGTAACGTACGCTGAATACGACACGAAACATAATGGGAAGGCAGACCGGTGGGAGATTTTCGACTCAAATGAAACGATCAAAGTAGCTAAATTTGATACTAACGAAGATGATAAACCAGACCAGTTTCAATACTTCTATCCATCGGGCACTCTAAAAAAGATCGAATTCGACACAAATTTAAACGGGCAGATTGACCGATGGGAATTTTATAACGAAGATCAAAAACTTGATCGCGTTGAACTGGACAGGAATCACGATGGCAAACCAGATCTAATCAAACGTAAATAGTTTTATTTAATTATGACACAGTTTCAAACTTACATATTCTTGGTGGCAGTAATGCTGATTGCTCTAACTTCTTGTACTCCTAAACCTACAATAAGTGTCCCCGCAGAATTTGAGTCTGGGCAAAATCATTTCCACAGAGTATGCGCTAATTGTCACGGAGCCGATGCACTTGGAAAGCAAACAAGAGCTCCTGGACTTATCGATCCAGAGTACCTCTTTGAAAATTTTTCTGATGAGGAAATGTATAAACAGATAGTTGAAGGTTCTGATAAAATGCCTCCCCAGCGAAACAAATTATCAGACCCCGAAGTCGCCGAAATCATCAATTATATTCGTTATTCCCAAAGCTCTGCTAACCTTATTGCTGGTGAAGACGAGTCAGATGACGATGAAGATGAATAAACATATCGTCTTTATTATAGACATTGACAGGCAAAGCCTTTTTGGCTAGATTAATCCGCTTTTAGTATGTTTTTTACCACTCGATACCAACCAGTTTATTGGAGCAAGTAAATATGCCCGGCAAGAAAGATTATATTCAAAAATTATTTGCAGAACGTCTTGGAGGAAATACCTTTGGCAAAGACACCAAGATCTACAAATTCGAAAAAATAAAACGCGCTAAACGTGCAGCAATGGAAGCAAACCCCACAAAAGAACTTTTTGATCTGGGTGTTGGTGAACCCGATGAAATGGCTTTTCCAGAAGTAATCAAAACACTTCAACTAGAAGCCGAAAAACCTGAAAACAGAGGCTACACAGATAATGGCATTCAGGAGTTTAAAGATGCCGCAGTAAAATATATGGAAAATGTCTTTGGCGTTCAAGGGTTAGATTCAAGCAAGCATGTAAATCACACTATCGGTTCAAAGCCGGCTCTTGCCATGCTCCCTTCTATCTTCATCAATCCAGGAGACATTACCTTAATAACAGTTCCGGGATACCCCGTGATGGGAACCCACACTCAATATCTTGGTGGCGAGGTAGTGCAACTGCCCCTAACAAAAGAAAATAATTTTTTACCTGATCTTAAGTCAATAACAGAAGACGTTGCCAAGCGGGCCAAACTTCTCTACATCAACTATCCCAACAATCCAACGGGTGCTAACGCTACTCGTTCATTTTATGAAGAGGTAGTCGAATTCGCTAAAAAAAATGACGTGGTAGTGATACAAGATGCTGCTTATGCCGCGCTTAATTTTGATGAGAAATTAACAAGTTTTCTATCCGTCCCAGGAGCCATGGATGTAGGGGTTGAACTTCACTCTCTGTCAAAGTCCTATAACATGACCGGATGGAGAATCGCTTTTGTGGTTGGTAATGAATTAATAGTGAAGGGTGTTGCCCATGTAAAAGATAACATTGACTCCGGACAGTTTGCTGCCATACAAAAAGCCGCGGTCTACGCCCTGGAACACCCAGAAATCACTAAAGCAATCCTTAATAAATATCGTCGCAGGTTGAGCAACCTTGTAGAAGCTCTAAACTCTGCTGGGTTTGATGCGCATATGTCTGGAGGATCATTTTTTCTCTATGTAGAAGCTCCCAAAGGAATAAAGGGGGGGAAACGTTTTAAAACAGGAGAAGAATTTTCCCAATATCTCATCAAAGAAATGATGATCTCCACCGTCCCATGGGACGATGTCGGACACTTTACTCGATTTTCTGCAACCTTTGCTGCCAAGGGGGTCCAAGAGGAGATACGAATTATCAATGAAATCAAAAGTAGATTATCATCTGTTGAGTTTGAGTTTTAAATGGGCAACCATGGGGAAGTTATAAATTTAAAAATAAAGATGATAAGCTTGTTCAAACTTTAAAATATATTTGGGAACCTCTCCCTTTATTCCTCAAGCATTCTATCAAATGGCTCACATCACTGCCTATATTGGGATAGGATCCAACCTTGGTATTCCGGAAGAAAATTGCACAAACGCTATTGAAAAAATATCTAGTATCAAAGATATAAAAATTATTTCCAAGTCGTCTTTTTACCAAACCGAACCAATCGGGGGAGTTCAGCAAGGTTGGTTTATCAACGCTGCAATTGAAATTGAAACTGATCTATCCCCAGAAAACCTGCTGTCTGTTTTACTAAACTTAGAATTGGCAATGGGAAGGATTAGGAAAGAGAAATGGGGTCCGCGCCTGATTGACCTTGACCTATTACTTTATAGCAACCTCGTCCTAGAAAAAAAAGGCCTCACCCTACCCCACCCTGAAATTCAAAATCGAAAGTTCGTTTTAATTCCCATGAGTGAGATTGCAGGAAACGTCATCCACCCTACCCTTAAAAAAACTATCAAAACTCTTCTTCAAGAGTCATCGGATGTAACTATTGTCAAAAAAACAAAAAAATCTAATCCAATCCATCGAGATCAATCGTTTCCACAGAATTCAAAGCACTCGACATGAGTTCTTCCCATGGATAAAGTCGCTCGTCAGCTTCCAAATATTTTATCTTGCAGCTTGTACCTGGGTGGTCTGGCATAAAAACGGAGCAACAGTCCGGCTGAGGCTCTATACTAATTTCATAAGTTCCTATTTGTTTGGCATGTGTAATAATTTCTTGTTTATTCATTCCGATCAAAGGCCGTAAAACACTCATTGGGACAACGCAAGACACCGCCATTAGATTCTTTAAAGTTTGAGAAGCGACTTGCCCTACCGATTCACCAGTGACTAATCCTTGATAATTTTTCAATTCTGCCAAAGCATGTGAGATTCGATACATCATTCTACGGTACAGTACTACTCGATTTGAATCAGTACAGTGATCTCGTATTGCTACCTGGATATCTTGGAATGGAACAACATATAGTTTTCCACCACCCTGAAATCGATTAAGGATATGTGCCAAGCGAACAACTTTATCGTACCCTCCTCGACCAAGAAAGGTACGATTATCAAAAAAAATACTGTGGACTCGACAACCACGATTAATTAGCTTAAATGTCGACACGGGACTATCGATTCCCCCTGAAAGCAAACTGAGCACCTGACCGGAACTACCAACTGGAAGACCACTAAGTCCTGATACCCGGTTGTCAAAAACTATTGTCTCTTGGGGACCAATCTCAATTTCCAAAACAAATTCGGCTCGTTTGATATCAACGGAAAGCCCTTTACTGGAAAGAACTCCCATAATCCTGGACCCAACCTCAAAATCAACTTCTCTAGAGGTAAAAGGAAAAGCCTTATTTGACCGCCGGGTCCTTACGCAAAATTTAAGCTTTCCTTGTGCTTGAAGTTTCTCATGAATTAAACTGACACCCAGTTCAGCCATTGTCTCAAAATCTGGCTCCATCGAATTCCCTATACTAATAGATGCTATTCCAGGAATTTGTGCTAGACGTAAAGTACATTTTTCAGCATCAGTCAAATCAACACGACCGAGGATACGACCATGTATTTTATCTATTTTGATATTTTTAATATCTCTTAGGGCATACCGAATATTGCTGACAAGCTGGTTCTCGAAATGCCTTCGATTTCTGCCTTTGAGCCCAATCTCGTCATAGCGAATAAGAAGAGTTTTTGTTTTCATCAATTCCTGGAATATTTATCTTTAAAGGTTGGAAACAAAGCCTGATAGGCTACAGAGAATTCTTTGAGCAATAAGTCGACGTCTTCAATGGTATTATTCCCAGAAAAAGATACTCGCAAACTACAGCGCGCCTGCTCTTCAGACAAACCTATCCCAGTTAAAATTTTTGAAGGTTTTTTTGAACTTGCGCTACAAGCACTTCCCAATCCAACAAAGATGTTTTTTTCTTCCAGGTGATGCAAAAGAACTTCTCCTTCTACAGGCGCAAAACTGAAATTAACAATAGATGGAGATTGTTTTTGTAAGTCATCGATAACGAGCGAATTAAAACGAATATTTAGTTCGGGAAGTTGTTCATCAAGCTCGCATAGGCCTTGAACCAATCTATTGTGAAGGAAATTAAAGTGATCTTGCATTTCATCAATTCGCTCAACAGCAAGTACTATTGCTCTTGCCATCGCACGAATTAGTGGAACAGGAAGAGTTCCTGACCGGACACCATCCTGCTGTCGACCACCATGAATACTTGGGGTAATCGCTAGTTTTGAGTCATAAACCAAAAGACCGATACCTTTCGGCCCATGAATTTTGTGACCTGACAAAGAATAAGCAGCCAGGCCAGACCACACCTTAGATGGAAGTCTCATGCTACTTACAGCCTGCACTCCATCCATAAACAATCTAGTATCAGGTGAATTTACATGTAATGCTTCAAAAACCAAGACGGGATCATTCACCGTTCCTAGTTCATTATTGACGTGAGAAAGACACAAAAGTCGAGATTGACTTTTAGATAAGGCGGAGGCCTGCTTAAGATCTAACCGGCCTTCAGTTTGGTATTCGAGCAAGCTAAGAGGCTTGTTGCCAAGCGAACCAAGATATGCCAGTGGCTCAAGTATACTGGGATGTTCCAGTCCAAGGTAAGCAACTTTTTTACCTGAAAGACAAAACCCCTTAATAAAAAGGTTGTTTGCCTCAGTGCCACCACTGGTAAAAACTATTTTATGTGAAGAGGGAATATTTAAAGCAGTAATAATATCCTGTTTTGCTCGTTCTACTTTTTTCTTTGCATCAAGCCCAATAGAGTAAATGGTTCCAGGGTTGGCAAAATCAGACTCCATTGACTCCTTCAAAACATCCATTACCTTCGGAGAAATGGCGGTGGTTGCAGCGTTATCAAGATATATCATGTTTTAAATGCAAGCCGAAGTAGAGTGTCAACCTTGATACGGATCCATAAGGTCTTGCTCAATATTTAATTGATCTAGAATTCTAGCCACAACAAAATCTACCAGATCCTCGAAAGTTTTTTGCCCTGAATAAAACCCAGGTGACGCGGGTAGTATATGAGCGCCTGCTTGGTCAAGAGCCAAAAGATTTTTCAAATGAATAGTGCTAAAAGGAGTTTCTCTCGGCACAATAATTAGTTTACGTTTTTCTTTCAGGATCACATCAGCTGCTCTTTCTACCATTGTCGTAGAAACACCTGAAGCAATCCTTCCTACTGTCCCCATACTGGCGGGAACAATCACCATCCCATCAGTGTGAAACGAACCACTTGCGATACAAGAGTTGATTTTTGAATTTTTATAGAGAGTTACATTATCCCCAGAAAAATAAGAAGTTTTTAAATTCAACTCAAGATTAAGTAGTTCAATTCCTCGTTCAGATATCACAACATGTAATTCTGAGTGACCTTTAAGGACATCAAATAATCGTTTTGCATAGCAGGCACCGCTGGCCCCTGTGATTGCAAGTATCAACCGTTTCATTTTATAACTCTATTAACTGGTGGACGTCTTCACATAATTGAGCATGAATACCTTCAATTGACCCACTACTTTTTATTCTTTTTATATTAGTTCCCTGAAACGAATCAAATATTTTCTGGACCTGCTTGAGGTACTCCAGCTTCTCGAACGAGCTGTGTGACTCACGGGAACTTTCAATTCTCGCTAAGCATTCTTCAGGGGGCGCTGTAAATATATAAGCTCTATCAGGTATCGGTGCAAAAATTTCATTTTCACGAAGAATACTTTCTGGATCCAACCCCAGTGCACCTTGATAAGCAGCCGTCGAATAATAGTACCTATCCAGAAGAACAACTTTATTCGCTCTCAATGAAGGAATTATGTTGTTTTTAACATCTTCCCGTCTATCTTCAATGAACCAGGAAAGCTCTTCTTCCCGAGTCACGTCACCTCTACCAACGGTTAGTATCTTTCTTATTTTCTGCCCCCAGACACCATCCGTTGGTTCCCTGAAGCGAGAAACAGGAATTCCTGTTTTATTCAAATACACTTCCATTTCCTTACACTGAGTGCTCTTGCCAGTACCATCTATTCCCTCAAAAACAATCAGCCAACCACGACCCGACACAAATCTTCTCCAGAAAAATAGTTTTAAGGAGGCAATACTACATTATTTTTATTAGATAATGTGTGCTTTTTAATAAGGGGGAGATAAGTAAACCTAGGACACGATGGGTGACTTACGAGGGGGGCGTTTTACAAGTGCTTGCCATTCTATTTATCTGTTCGACATCTGGGTTCATGATACTCAATTTACTCAGACACCCATTGGTATTTAAAAAAAGATCTCCTTTTTTATTTACACGAAAAACTTTATCACTTTTTTTATGCTGTATATCGGCTCTGAATTTATGACTGCGCGCCTCAATGACCGTAAGTTTTACGTCTTTAAGAAATTTTCCTATGGCCTTCTCTGCTAAATCTTGATCACATGCTTTATCAATTCCAACCTCACTCCATAAAGCGGTACAACTTATCTGTAACTTATTCAAAGCCGCCAAGGATACCATGTATGTTTTAGCTACAGCCTTTGCCTGATTCGACAGCCNAGNCTTATATAACCCTCCAACTATAGCTAATGCTATGAGTATTCGAATNATCCATGTTTTAAAGGGAAATTCACTTTTCTTGGCGCCCTGAGAAGGGGCCTTTTTTTTCTTTTTTTTCTTTTTTTTCTTTTTTTTCTTTTTTTCAGGACTATCCAGAGATTCGTCGTCTAATCGAACCTTCTTTTTTTTCTTTTTTTTAGGACTATCTAGAGACTCGTCGCCTGATCGAATCTTCTTTTTTTTCTTTTTTTTAAGAGGATTGGAAGGGTCGTCTTTTGATCGGATCTTTTTATCTGATTTTTCCTCTGCCACCTGTCGTTCCTCTCTCACAACAAAACTGTAAAGTTTACTTGTTTTTTTAAAAACTGTTCAAACATTTTAAACACAAACCAAGACACAACTAATTAAGGTAGATAATTCTAACAAAAAAATTTACATGTTGATAAAGAAATAGTGCGCAGTCTAAACCCTACCTCTATGAAATACCCTCACTAAATTAATAGCTATTCCTTCCATTGTGCATTGATTGCCAGCGAACCCATTCTAATTCCTCCCATTCGAAGACTTGTTAAAAGATCCAGCGATGGGATAAAGAATATTCCACGAGAAACGGGTGGATGAGGCACTTCGTCAGCATAATCTGATAGTTGCTCTGGATTCTTACTAAATGTGTTGGTGTATACACCTGACTGTGAGTCCACTCGATATGGAAATTTATGCTGTGGAAGATCACATGAGCAATTGCCGTCCGAATTAAATTTCTGGGTTAACACAAAGCTGCTTTGCACCGTATCTAGGTTCCCGGAACTATCGACCAGAACTTTTTCTTTTTCATTAGCGATATCAGAATGAGTGCCACCCTCTAAAACCAGTTCTTCAATAAGATTGCCACTCGGGCCGAACAGTTCTTTGATTTTATCGGCAAGAATTCGGTTAAATTCCTCTTTTGCAGAAGAAAAACAAAAAAACATGTCGCCCTCAGTGGCGGGTACTTCTACACCGCCTATCTCCGTTTCATCCAGGGAGTGGAAACCACCGCGAACAGGAGCATCGGGCGTAATCAAAATCCATACCATGGGACCAAATCCAACCACCGCACTAACTTCACTTCCCTTCGTCTTTTTTTTGGGCCGGTCGTTAAAAAATTCGGCCTCTAACCCACATGCCATGCCAGGAGTCTGCGCCCCAATTCGAACTACATTCATGGCAATGAGTGGCAAACTGTCAAAATTATATATTTGTACCAGCGTGTGTTTTTTTGGAGGTATTAAAACGCCATGTTGAGCTTGCAATGGGAGTTCCTTTAGATAGGGATATCAAAAAATCAGGAAGCTATAAAAAATCTCGGCAAGAACCGTTTTACACCTTTAAATATTGATCGATAACAGCCTCTCCAAGGTTTTCCATTTTATCAGCCGCAACATTTCGTCCCTTGTCCAGAATATAAAACTGTTGGGCAACACGGCGCGCAAAGGGGAGTTTTTGCTCAACGAGAAGTATGGTCATACCTCTTTCTTGATTGAGGCGAATAATAATATCCCCTATCTCATGAACGATATTTGGCTGAATACCTTCCGTCGGTTCATCTAGGATCAACAACTTTGGGTCAATCGACAATGCTCTTCCAATTGCCAATTGCTGTTGTTGNCCNCCGGAGAGGTCTCCTCCACGGCGACGAAGCATCTGTTTTANTACAGGGAAAATTTCAAATATGAATTCAGGGATTTCACGCAACCCATCACCGCGAGCGAGAAGTCCTACTTTAAGGTTTTCCTCCACACTAAGCTGAGTAAAAATCTCTCTCCCCTGAGGAACATANCCAATGCCTCTATATGCNCTNGTTTCCGNAGGTTTTTTAGTCAGGTCCTGACCATCATATATAATGGANGCNGATGACGTTGGCAATAAACCCATAATAGATTTCAGGAGGGTCGTCTTACCNACTCCATTTCTTCCCATCAAACAGGTGCAGGATCCGGCCAAAACGTTCAAGTCTACATCCCAAAGCGTGTGGCTTTCTCCATAAAACTGGTTTAACTTTTCAACCTTTAACAAAACATCAACTCCCCAAGTAAACTTCAACTACCTTCGGATCATTTTGCACGTCTTCCATGGTTCCCTCTGCCAGCACGCGCCCCTCATGCAAAACCGTAACCCTGTTTGCTATAGAGCGAATAAAATCCATTTCATGTTCAACCACGACCACGGAATGTTTTCCAGCCAAGGAACTTAAAAGTTCCGCCGTCTGTTCGGTTTCTTGATGCGTCATCCCTGCAACGGGTTCATCGATTAATAGTAACCTTGGGTCTTGCACTAATAACATTCCTATTTCCAGCCATTGGGTTTGACCGTGGGCCAGCAAACCCGCACGAATGTTTTTTTGTTCAACTAAGCCGACGGTCTCCAAAGCACCTTCAATCGTTTCTTTTTGGTCTGCATTTAAACGTTTTAATAACGATGTCCAAATATCTTTATCTGCATGGAGCGCTAATTCTAAATTCTCATACACTGTATGGTTTTTAAAAACAGTCGGCTTCTGAAACTTTCTTCCAATACCAGCGTGTGCAATTTCATACTCCGTCATCTTGGTTAGATCCAGAGACTGTCCAAAGAAAACGGTCCCCTCATCCGGGCGTGTTTTCCCAGTGATCACATCCATCATGGTAGTTTTCCCGGCACCGTTGGGCCCTATAATGCAACGCAGCTCACCATCGTCAACATACAAATTCAGACCATCGAGCGCCTTGAATCCATCAAAGCTAACCGTGACATTCTCAACGTACAAGATACAACCATGCCTTGTATCAACCGAACTCTCTTCCGCCTGATTTTTTTCGCTAGTCATTTATTACTTCCCTATCTTTATTCTTTGAAGTAAAGCGATCAAAAATACCAATAAATCCTTTAGGTAAAAATAAAGTTACCACTATGAAAAGAATCCCTAAAAAGTAAAGCCAATAGTCTGGAGCAGCAACGGTAAACCAGCTTTTTGCTACATTGACCAGCCCTGCCCCAAGGAGCGCCCCAACTAATGTTCCCCGACCACCAACGGCTACCCAGATGGCCATCTCAATCGAATTTGCAGGTTGCATTTCACTTGGGTTGATAATACCCACTTGTGGAACATAAAGTGCGCCAGCCAAACCACACAAAAATGCAGAGAACGTCCAAATAAAAAGTTTGTAATGTAAAGTATTGTAGCCCGAAAACATAACTCGATTTTCAACGTCTCGAATTGCGGTAAGAACCCGACCTAACTTTGACTTCACGATATAACGAGAAATGACATAACTCAAAAATAACACCAAAGCCGTAATCACAAATAATCCCATTTTGGTGGATGGGTCCTGCAGTGAATACCCTAAAATTCTTTTGAAATCGGTAAGCCCATTATTACCCCCAAAACCTGTATTGTTTCGGAAAAATAAAAGCATCAAGGCGTAAGTCATCGCCTGGGTGATGATTGCGAAATAAACTCCCTTAATACGGGAACGAAAAGCAAAGTAACCAAAAACAAAAGCAAACAACCCGGGCAACAAGAAAACAATCAATAAAGCAAAAGAAAAATAATCAAAACCATACCAGTACCAGGGAAGTTCCTTCCAATCCAGGAACACCATAAAATCCGGCAGGTCACTTTTATAAACTCCCTCTTTACCGATACTCCGCATCAAGTACATGCCCATGGCATAGCCACCCATTGAAAAAAATACGCCATGCCCTAAACTCAAAATGCCAGCATACCCCCATATCAAGTCAACCGCCAAAGCTACCATGGCGTAACATAAATACTTCCCAAGAAGCGGGAACATGTAATCCGGAATATGAAAAAATGATTCTTCAGGTACAAATATATTTAAAACGGGAAATAAAATTATTGCAGCGAACAATAATCCAAAGGTAAACAACCAACCTCGAAATGAATGTAATACTGCGATTTGTTTTATCATCTGATGGACGCTCAGTTATCGACGGACCGCCCCTTAAGGGCGAATAAACCCTGCGGTCGTTTTTGAATTAAAACGATAATAAGAATCAGAACAATTATTTTTCCCAGCACCGCCCCAGAAAGAGGCTCTAAAAATTTATTGATCACCCCAATTCCAAGGGCACCTGCTACGGTACCTGCAATTTTACCCACACCACCTAAAACAACGACCATAAAAGAGTCAACGATATACATTCGTCCCAGTTCTGGTCCCACGTTGCCGATCTGGGACAGAGCAAGTCCTCCAAGACCTGCTACGCCAGACCCTAAACCGAAAGTCCACATATCAACTTTATGAGTTGGTATTCCCATGCAGGCCGCCATCTCTCTATTTTGAGTTACAGAGCGAACTTGAAGCCCAAGGGATGTTTTTTGCAATAGTGCCCAGATAGCGGTTACTACAAAAACCACGAACACAATAATCACGATCCTACTGTACGGAAAAACAACCCCGTTAAAAACTTCAACACCGCCTGAAAGGTAGAAAGGGTTGGCTACTTCCACGTTTTGCGCACCAAAAGTCAGCCTAACAGTTTGAATCAACACCAAGCTGATCCCCCAGGTAGCAAGAAGGGTTTCCAGGGGGCGACCATAAAGATGCCTGATGACACTTCTCTCTAAAATGATGCCCACGATTGCGCTTGCCAAAAAGGAGACCGGGATAGCACAAATTAAATACCAGTCAAAAAAACTAGGTAAATACTCTATAAACAAATTTTGAACAACAAACGTTGCATAAGCGCCTATCATCAACATCTCGCCATGTGCCATGTTAATCACGCCCATAAGTCCAAACGTAATCGCCAAGCCCAAGGCCGCGAGAAGTAATATACTACCGAGACTCAATCCATAAAATAGATTTGCTATTTGATCAACAAACACCTGTCGTTGTTTGATAGCTTTGATAGCCTTGGCAGCACCATCACGAATTTCTAAATCCTCCTCAAAGTACTCTCCTTTGTCATTTTGTTTCAGTAATTCCTCAAGAACACTGTGAAAATCATTGTTCCCAAATTTTTTAATGATNTTAATCGATTCAATACGTTTGTTTCTATCNGCGCCTTCAAGGTTTATTTTTGCAAGAACCAGCAAAAGAATCTCTTTGACATCATCATGGGTCTCTTTTTTTAGAGAAGCTTCAACCAAGGCCAAAACTGAACTCGAGGAACGTTTCAGTAACTCTTGCGCCGCTTCCAACCGAACATCGGATTCCTCAGAGTTTAGTTTTAATTTTGCAATTGCTGCCGAGAGATATCTTCGGACCGAGTTATTAATTCTTGGTTTCCTAAGTGTCAGGGACCCTATCTCAAGTTTCTCTCCCGTCAAGGCATCTAACCCTTGGTCTTCCGGCTCATTTAAAATGACAAGTATTCCTGCTTCAGTAGTTGCCAACCGTTTACTTTTTAGAGCAACTAAAGCGGGAAGGGCATCCGGATTCCCAAGCTCACCTAGTTTTTGTACCGCTATCTTGATCTTGGAACGACTTTTATTTCCTAAATCATTCAGTAGAGACTCGAAGTCATTTGCCTCGGCAATCGATATAAAGGAGATGAAACAAACGAGGAGAGAAAAGAACCAAACAGGTCGCGTGAATACTTTGAGTGTACTGGAGTCGGTTATCGAGCAAACAGGTTTCGGTAGGAAGACGTGATTGACCATTAGTTTAACTCTTTCTAAAAACAAAGAAATTCCATTCACCTGATGTGAATGGAATCTTTATCAGAAACTCTCTGGCCTAAGGGTGCCAATCAAAGTTGGAGGAGACCAGCACCGATAGGCCGGAGTAGAAAATCGAAAATTAAAACTTAGCTTTAGTACAATTACCACATACCCAAGGATAAGTCCAATCAGCGACTTTTTTAGCACTCTCAGGTATAAATGGGCTCCATGCCTGTGCACGAATAGGTCCGTCTGTTTTCCAAACCACCTCAAACTGTCCATCTGCCTGAATCTCGCCGATGACTACAGGTTTGTGCAAGTGATGATTTTTTGCGTCCATTGTAATCTCAAAACCAGAAGGTGACTGAACAGTTTGACCGCCGATAGCCTGTCGTACCGCATCAATATTAATGGTGCCAGCTTGTTCGACTGCCTGAGCCCACATCTTGATGCCAATGTAAGTCGCTTCCATTGGGTCGTTGGTTACACGCTTGGATCCACCCGGTAGTTTGTGTTTCTTAACATAAGCATTCCACTTCTTAATAAATGCTTTATTTTCAGGTGTCTTAACAGACATGAAGTAATTCCAAGCGGCCAAGTGTCCTACCAAGGGCTTGGTGTCAATGCCNCGTAACTCCTCTTCACCTACAGAAAATGCTACAACCGGAATATCTTCAGCCTTTAGACCCTGGTTTCCAAGTTCCTTGTAAAAAGGTACATTCGAGTCGCCATTAATTGTGGAAACAACCGCGGTGGGTTTACCAGCAGCAAATTTTTTGATATCCGCAACGATCGTCTGGTAATCACTATGACCAAACGGCGTATAGGTTTCCATGATATCTTTTTTCGCTACGCCCTTTGATTTTAGAAAATAATTAAGAATCTTGTTAGTCGTTCGTGGATACACATAGTCGGTTCCTAATAGAACCCACCTTTTAGCTCCACCACCATCTTCACTCATTAAATATTCTACTGCCGGAATAGCCTGCTGGTTTGGAGCGGCACCCGTATAAAAAACATTATAAGAAGACTCTTCACCCTCATACTGAACCGGATAGAAAAGCAATCCGTTCAACTCTTCAAAAACCGGAAGAACTGATTTTCTAGACACGGAGGTCCAGCAACCAAAGGTAACTGCCACTTTGTGCTTTTGAATTAACTCCCGGGCTTTTTCTGCAAATAAAGGCCAATCAGAAGCAGGATCAACTACCACGGGCTCTAATTTTTTCCCGAGCAATCCACCCTTCGCATTGATCTCTTCAATTGCCATCAAAGCAACATCCTTTAATGATGTCTCACTAATAGCCATCGTTCCAGATAGCGAGTGCAAAACACCTACCTTAATGGTATCTGCTGCCTGTGCTGTACCGCTGATAACAAACATAACAAAGGCAAGAACCAGAAACTTTAAACTAAAAAATGGAACTCTCTGTTTTGATTTTAAACAATTCATCTTACTAGCATCCTTTCGAAGCCAAATTAATAATCACAAATGCAATGTAAATTATGGTGATTTACACCCCCAACTACTAAGATATAAAGCAATTCCAATGCCAAAAAAAAAATATAACAAAAANACTTTAAAATACAGATGGTTACAGTTACCACCAAATATAATCACTTTGAAATTGCTCTAAAATAAAGCGCACGATAGATGTTGTGCTGTTTTTTAATACTTTTTAAATAGCACTTCTACAGGTAAAAATACGGGGGTGGGGGAAACCGTTTGAGGGAATCGGTCAGTTGACCTTCAAACCAAAATGAGGAGTTAGCGTGAGGTTAACTACCTTCAAAAAAAAACCTGTCTTACTCCAATAAAAAAGAGGAAAGGCAATCAAGCCCTTCCTCTTTCTAAGAACATCTAATTTTATTTCAAATTACAACTGGAACTGCATACCCAATACGTATCTATCAACGGTGGTCACATCCTCAGTTTGTTGCCAAAGGGCAGTCACCTTAGCGTTAAACCCATCGATAACATAATTCACGCCGGCTTCTATGCGGTCCGTATATCCTGTTTTAGCGGTATCATTTTTCATGTCACGGTTATATCCCTGGTACCTTGTATAAGGCTGGAACTGACCCTGGATCCCACCGATTGAAGTTTTACCTGGCATCAAGTAACTCGCCAATACAAAGAAG
>JGI26255J51710_1000508_pt1 | contig 15100 bp, 9 predicted proteins | sample SaaInlV_135m_DNA_2_FD_51710 | JGI IMG/M metagenome (IMG submission 51710)
GTATTGAAAAAGAAAAGAAACTTGATGACGCAATGGAAGAAAAAATAAAAGCACTGATTGAGGAGTATAAAGGTTTGTTTCAAGCGTAAATTTTTTAATTATTTTTTTTAATATTTTTAGTTATTGATTTTTTGATCTGATAAATTATTTAGACAAATATGCCAAATCTTAGGGATATCAAGCGAAGGATCAAGAGTGTTAAGAACACTCAGCAGATCACCAAGGCGATGAAACTTGTTTCGGCCTCTAAACTGCGTAAAGCGCAGGAGGCTATCATGTCTGCCCGTCCATATGCTCTTAAGCTTATGGATGTTCTTCATCATCTTTCAGCTAGGTGCAATCATGATGCTCATCCTCTTCTTGATAATAGAGAAGGAAAACGTTGGCTCATCCTTGTGGTTACAGCGGATCGAGGGTTATGCGGTGGTTTTAATGGAAACATCACTAAAAAAGCAATACAAGTGATAAGTGACAATAGTGATAAAGAAATACAACTNATNACNGCNGGNAAAAAAGGACANGCTNNTTTCAANAATAAAGAAAACAAAATACTACATGACCATTCAGGGTGGACGCGTGATTTTGATTATCTCAAGGCAGCTGAAATAGGATCAACTCTTTCGACTCTTTTCTCTGAAAAATCGATTGATCGGGTTTATGTTCTCTACAATGAATTTAAATCCGTTATGCAGCAGGAAGTTATTTTAGAACAGCTCCTTCCAATTGTTCCGGAAAAATTAGATACGGGTAAAGCAAGCTTGAGTACTGTTGACTATATCTACGAGCCAGAAGAAGAAGCCATTTTAAATACTTTGCTTGAAAGATATATGACGGTGGAGGTTTATCGTGCTTTTCTGGAATCCAGTGCTAGTGAACACGGAGCTCGGATGACTGCAATGGATAGTGCTAGTCGTAATGCAGGAGAAATGATAGGGGGCTTGACACTCACCTACAATAAAGCACGTCAAGCTTATATTACAAAAGAATTGATAGAAATCGTAAACGGGGCTGAAGCACTCAAGGCCTGATTGTAAAATTAATGTTATGGAGGTAGGAAGGGAATGAATAAAGGAAGGATCATTCAGATAATGGGTCCCGTAATAGATATCAACTTTGAAGGTGGAGAACTTCCTGCACTCTACAATGCAATACACCTAAAAAGTCCAGAGNATAAAAATGAGACCATCGTTCTCGAGGTTGCACAGCACCTAGGGGATAACTCGGTTCGAACTGTTTCCATGCACCCAACCGATGGGTTGGTTAGAGGACAGGAGGCAGTCGATACTGGTGGTCCAATTACAGTGCCTGTAGGTGAAAAAGTTTTGGGTCGAATACTCAACGTGGTTGGTGATCCAGTGGATAAGAAGCCTCCAGTTGAGTCCGAGGAAAGATGGAGTATTCACCGCGATGCCCCGCCTTTTGACGAGCAGGATACTAGGATGGAAATGCTGGAGACGGGAATCAAGGTTATTGATCTACTTGAACCCTATCTCAAAGGAGGAAAGACCGGTCTTTTTGGTGGAGCCGGNGTTGGTAAAACCGTTCTTATTATGGAGCTCATTCGTAATATTGGTGCCGAACATGGAGGATACTCAGTATTTGCTGGCGTAGGTGAAAGAACCCGTGAAGGTAATGACCTTTACCACGAAATGATTGAATCCAAAGTTATCGACAAGACAGCACTCATCTACGGACAGATGACGGAGCCTCCGGGAGCTCGAATGCGTGTTGGATTAACCGGTCTTACCTGTGCAGAATACTTTCGGGATGTTGGAGGACAAGACGTTCTACTCTTTGTAGATAATATTTTTCGTTTTTCCCAAGCAGGCTCAGAGGTATCGGCTCTTTTGGGACGTATCCCGTCAGCAGTTGGGTATCAGCCTACTCTTGCNACGGAAATGGGTAATCTTCAGGAGCGTATTACATCTACTAAGAAAGGTTCTATCACTTCGGTTCAAGCGGTGTATGTGCCTGCAGATGACCTGACTGACCCAGCTCCTGCGACAACATTCTCTCACTTGGATGCTACCACTGTTCTCAATCGTCGTATTTCTGAGCTAGGAATTTATCCAGCAGTGGATCCACTTGACTCAACCTCGCGAATCCTTGATCCACAGATTTTAGGGGATGATCATTATAATACAGCACGTAATGTTCAAACGGTTCTTCAGAGATACAAAGATTTGCAAGACATTATCGCTATTCTTGGAATGGAAGAGCTTTCAGAAGAGGATAAGTTAATAGTTGCGCGCGCTCGCAAAATTCAGAAATTTCTTTCTCAACCATTCTTCGTGGCAGAAGTTTTTACAGGGACTCCAGGAAAGTATGTAAAAGTAGAAGACACTGTAGCTGGTTTCAAGGAAATCCTAGATGGAAATATGGATGATATTCCAGAACAGGCCTTTTATATGGTCGGCGGCCTTGATGAAGTTCACGAGAAAGCTAAAAAACTTCAGGCAAAATAAGATATGGCTGAAAATAAACTAAAGATTAGTATAGTTACTCCAGAAAGACTTGTGTTGAATGAAGAAGTTGACCAAGTAAATGCTCCTGGCGTTGAGGGTGACTTGGGGATTTTATATGATCATGCTCCTCTTCTTACGACAATGCGGGCTGGTCGATTTTCCTATGAGTTGCTTGGTGAGAAAGGGCGCGAGACAATCAACATGATTGTTAGTGGAGGCTACTTGGAGGTTACAGATAATCGAGTAATTGTTTTAGCTGAAACAGTAGAATTTTTAGACGAGATTGATAAAGAACGAGCGAAAAATTCTTTGGTTAAAGCAGAAGAAGCACTGGCCAATACAGATTTGTCTGATGATGAATTCGCGGAGGCACAGGACAGACTTTTCCGCGCTATCGCCCGCCTTGAACCTACCGAAAATAACTGATTTCACCTCAGGTTTTATCTTCTTAAAAAAATACTTAAGGTCACCTTCCAAGCTATACCTAGTTGAGAAAATCTTAAGTTTCTTCCAACGATTTGCTGAGACTAGGTTGATTGATTAATAATTTATCTACATTCTGAGAACGTGTTCCTTCAGATACTTCCCCGTATAGGACGTTTTGTTCTTTACCACTTCTTCAGGTGGACCATCTACTAGAACTTCTCCACCTTTGTCCCCACCCTCGGGGCCTAAATCGATAATATGATCGGCTGTTTTTATAATATCCATATTGTGTTCAATAATGATCACAGTATTCCCAGAATTAACTAATTTGGAAAGGACCTTAAGAAGATTGTCAACATCTGCGAAGTGAAGTCCCGTTGTTGGTTCATCTAGAATATAAAGAGTTCGGCCGGTGCTTCGTTTGCTAAGTTCTTTAGATAGTTTTACTCTTTGCGCTTCTCCACCTGATAAAGTAGTTGCTGCTTGACCTAACTTTATGTAGTCAAGACCTACATCAGAGATAGTTTTAAGCTTTGATTGAACAGCGGGAATATTTTGAAAAAAATCGTTTGCCTCCTCAACAGTCATTCCCAATATATCTGCAATATTTTTTCCTTTGTATAGAATTTCTAAGGTTTCACGATTGAATCGTTTCCCATTGCAAACCTCACATGTGACAAAAATATCAGGTAGGAAATGCATTTCTACTTTTAGAACCCCGTCACCCTGGCAGGGTTCGCAGCGTCCGCCTTTAACATTAAAACTGAACCGGCCGGGTTTATACCCTCTTGTTCTGGACTCTGGAATCTGACTAAATAAATCACGTATATGGGTGAATACGCCTGTATAGGTAGCGGGGTTCGACCGAGGAGTTCTGCCAATAGGGGATTGGTCAACATCAATAACTTTATCAATTAGGTGGACTCCTTCAATCGTTTTATATTTGCCGGGCTTATCGGTTGATTTCCAAAAGTGTTTAGCTAGAGCCTTGTACAAAATGTCAATGATTAGCGTGCTTTTCCCCGATCCTGAAACACCCGTGACACATATCAAGCATCCAAGGGGTATTTTTACAGTGATATTTTTTAAATTATTTTGCTCAGCACCTCTTATTTCCAGAAAAGAGCCGTTGTTTTTTTTTCTATTGGCAGGAGTTATTATTTTTTGTATTCCTGAAAGATATTGACCTGTTAATGATACTTTGTCCTTCAAGAGTTTTTTTGGTTCTCCTGAAAAAATAATCTCGCCACCATGGATTCCAGCGCCAAGCCCTATATCGAGAACGTGATCTGCAGCAAGAATAGTTTTCTCATCATGTTCCACTACAATTACTGTGTTTCCTAGGTCGCGCAATTTTTCTAGAGTTTTCAGTAGACGGTCATTATCTCGCTGGTGTAGTCCGATACTTGGTTCATCAAGGACATATAAAACCCCCATAAGACTTGATCCTATTTGCGTTGCCAGACGGATTCTCTGGCTTTCTCCACCTGATAAAGTTGCTGAGGAACGACTTAGCGTTAAGTAGTCGAGTCCTACATTTATTAAAAATCCAAGTCGTTCATGAATTTCTTTTACAATACGTCGGGCAATGTCATTTTCCTGTCGGGTTAATTTGAGTGTCTTGAAAAAATCATATAGGTGGTCAATAGAATGTTCAGTTAGTTTTATGATGTTATGACCACCTACTCGAACAGAAGTTCCTTCTTTTTTTAGTCTAGAACCATTGCAGGATGGGCATGGTAGAGTACGCATAAATTTTGTAATTTCTTCTCTTGAAGAAACGGAATCAGTTTCATTGTATTTTCGTTTAAGTTCTGGTATGACTCCCTCAAAGGATCCAGAATAGTATTGTTGTTTGTCATTATGCTCGTATATATACTTGATAGATTCATTGCCTGCTCCGTATAAAAGGGTATTTTGGATGGTCTTAGGCAGGGCTTTAAATGGAATATTAAGTTTGAATTTAAAATGTTTTGCAATACTTTCCAACATTTGATGAAAATTTACAGATGTTCGTTTTTCCCAAGGTTGGATTGCTCCCTCCCTTATGGATAAAGAAGGATCCGGCACGATAATCTCTGGATCGATAACCATTTTGGTTCCTAGTCCATCGCAAGAAGGACAGGCGCCATGAGGACTATTAAATGAAAAAAGGCGTGGTTCTAATTCTGGGAAACTTATACTGCAGTAATTGCAGGCAAATTTTTCGCTGAATAATAGCTCTTTATCCTTTTCATTTTCTTTAGCAATGCTAACAATAAGAGTGCCACCTCCTTGTAAAAGTCCTGTTTCGACTGAATCTGTTAACCTCTTTCCCATATTTTCTTTAATGATCAGACGATCTACTACCACCTCGATTGTGTGTTTGAATTTTTTGTCTAATATTATTTCTTCCTCTAAAGAACGGACCTCACCATTTATGCGGACTCGGACAAATCCGTTTTTTCTCAATTCTTGAAGTTCTTTTTTGAATTCTCCTTTACGTTTACTCACAACAGGAGAGAGAATAATAACTTTATTTTTTTCTGGGATCGCTTTAACTTGATCGACAATTTGTTGGACGCTTTGGGACGAAATTTCTCGTTCACATTCATAGCAGTAAACGCGACCAATTCTTGCATAAAGGAGGCGCAGGTAATCGTAAATTTCTGTTACTGTCCCAACCGTGGAGCGGGGGTTTCTGCTTGATGTTTTTTGTTCAATTGATATGGCAGGTGAAAGTCCTTCAATAGAATCTACATCCGGTTTTTCCATTAACTCCAAGAATTGGCGTGCATATGTTGAAAGGGATTCAACGTACCTTCTTTGACCTTCAGCATAGATTGTATCGAATGCTAAAGAAGATTTCCCTGAACCGCTTAACCCAGTGATTACTACTAGTTTATTGCGCGGAAGAGTTACTGTTATATTTTTTAGATTGTGTGCCCGAGCGCCTTTGACGACAATGTTTTTATGATTCATGAAACATATTCACCCACTTCTGATCAACGATATTTTTTACTTTCTCGGACATCTCAATTTCATTAGGCCAATGTTGGGTGTAGCCATCTTCTCCAGCTTTGCATGTCACATCAATGCCAACTCGATTCCCGAAGAAATACATATCTCTTTTAGGATCGATGTTATTGAATATTTTCCATAACATCGTCGAGGTGTCATTTATGTTCTCGTGACCTTCCAGAACTATTAATACTGTTACTGAGGAGAATTCCTTGTCGTTCATGAATTTTTCGATTACTTTGGACCCTTGTTGCGGCGATTTTTTTTCAAGCGTGGCAAATGCAACTTGATGTAGACCTTTTTGGTCTAAAATTTTGCAGGATGTTAATTCGGTGAATTTTCCAAGAATATCTTTTGGTAATGGTGAAGTCCCGTTGTGATCAACTGTTGGCTTTGTTTTAGATTTGTCCTCACCTTTAATTCTATTTGTTAAATCAATTCCCAGCTTGGAACCATAAAGAGCCTTGTCAGATGCGTGGTTGAGTACATCTAAAATTCCTTCTGAAAAAAACAGATCGCACGTGAAGTCAATTTTATTGAGTAGTATTTCAATTATTTTCTGAGTATTTTGAATATCAACACTCTTGTCAAAGACGATGATAGTCTTGACAAAACTCATTTGTCCCATTCCCCATAGGGCACTCATTAGTCTTCTTGCTTGCATAGGAAATCGCTTGTCGATTGAAATAATAACAAGGTTATGAAACACCCCCGCAGCGGGCATGTTCATGTCGACAATTTCTGGAAGTTGAGTTCGCATCAGTGGTAAAAAAATTCTTTCAGTGGCTTTGCCTAAATAAAAATCTTCTTGCGGGGGTTTTCCTACAATGGTTGTAAGGTAAATCGGATTTTTTCTGTGAGTAATAGCGGTAATGTTGAATACTGGGTAATCCCCATCTTGCGAATAATATCCAGTGTGGTCGCCGAAAGGACCCTCGAGGCGCATCTCCGATGGATCGATAAAACCTTCTAATACGATTTCAGCAGTTGCGGGAATTTCGAGNTNAACNGTTTTGCACTTAACCAGTGGCACTGGAGACTTTCTTATAAATCCAGCAAAAAGAAATTCATCGATACCATAAGGCAGTGGGGCGCTTGCAGCATAGCAAACAGCAGGATCCGCTCCTATTGCGACTGCGCATTCCATGACTTTACCTTGTTTTTTATATTCATGAAAAAAATGGGCGCCGTCTTTGTGAATATGCCAATGCATTCCTGTAGTTTTCTTATCATAAACCTGCATGCGGTAGAGCCCAACGTTTCTCAATTTTTGGTCGATGGTTTTGTTTACTACAATGGGGAACGTGATAAAGCTACCCGCATCATCGGGCCAGCATTGCAGTATAGGAATGATTCCAAGGTCTACGTCATCACCTACAAGCACAACTTCTTGGCAAGAGGCTTTTTGTGAGCTAACAATTTTTGGAGGAAAAGCAGCCGCCTCAAGGAGCATAGGTAAAAGTTTAACTTTTTCAAGGAGTGAAGATGGAGGCTTAATTTTTAGATATTTATCAATGTCTCTGGGGATTTTTTCTATATCATGTATACCGAGCGCAATATTTATTCGTTTTAAACTGCCAAAAGCGTTGATTAGAACCGGTATATTTGAGTCTTCGACATTTTCAAAAAGTAGGGCTTTTCCTCCTCCCGGTTGCTTAGAAACTCGATCCGTAATTTCGGTTATTTCTAAAATAGGCGATACCTGATCATTGATACGAATTAGTTCGTTTTCATTTTCTAGTCGATCAACAAACTCTCTCAGTGAATGGTAGNTCATAGATATTAGTCCAGATTAAAACCTTCATTATATCCCGTATTAGTGTGTAAGGCGTGAAATATTCGCCTTTAGCTCAAAGAACATATAAAAATAGAAACTTTTTTTATTTAAAGTGTGGTGCTTTCGTTTTTGAACAGAGGAGGGATTCAAATGGGGCTTAGAGAATTAGCTTTTGATTATCAATCTCTACCATATTTATCTTCGTAACGAGTGATATCATCCTCATCAATCTTATCTCCAAGTTGTACTTCGATAATAACTAGAGTGGATTCACCTACGTTAGTTAGTCGATGTTTGGCACCTTTAGGAATTTCGATGAATTGGTTAGCTTTTAAAGTTTTTAATATTTCTCCAATTTGTACCTGAGCGACTCCTGAAACAACGGTCCAGTGCTCGCTTCTGTGGTTATGTGATTGCAAACTAAGGGATTCACTAGGTAAAACTTCTATGCGTTTTACCAGATAGTTCGTTTCTTTATCTAGTACTGTGTAACTCCCCCATGGGCGAATTTCTGATATCGATGTGCAATTTTCGGGTCGATTCTCTGACTTTATTTGTTCTACGATTTTTTTTATATCTTGCGCTCGTTCTTTTGGGCAGACTAGTAACGCATCGGGGGTATCAACTACTATAATATTCTTAAGTCCAAGCGCGGCAACTAGTCGATTTTCTGCCTGAATAATNGAATCATTATTTTCTATAGAAATCACGTTTCCATTTATTACATTGCCATGGGAGTCATTTTTTGAGATCTCTGCAAGCGAGGTCCAAGTTCCAACATCATTCCACTCTATATCTGCTGGAAGAACAGCTACCTCGCTAGACTTTTCCATGACACCATGGTCAATCGATACTGATTCTAATGAGTGAAATATTTTTTTTCCCGTCTCATTCAACTTCTTATAGGCATACCCCCCTTTAATTTGCGCTGTATTATTAGCGAGTTCTTCGAGTAGTTCGTGAAGTTTTGGCAAGTATTTGTCTATTTCATTGAGTAACGTCGAGATTTTCCACACAAATATACCGCTATTCCAATAGTAACCACCTTCCTTTATGTAGTTTTCTGCTGTTATTTTATTAGGTTTTTCGATGAATTGATCTACTTTGAAAGAATTTTTTCCGATTGGTTTGCCTTGCTTGATATATCCATATCCCGTTTCGGGAGAATTAGGCTTGATTCCAAGAGTGACAAGGTGATTTTCATTAGCAATGGTTTCAGCTTGCTTCAATAATTTCAAAAATGGTTTGGTTGTGGTAATCACGTGATCGGCCGGAAAGACTGCCATAGTTGCATCTTGATTATCCTGACTTAATATTTTTGCTGAGTACCCTATTGCAGCTGCCGTGTTTCGCGCGATTGGTTCAGTTAGAAGTTGCGATGGGGAAAACCCCAATGCTTTGAGCTGGCAACAGGTTTCGATTGCGTGTTGCTCATTAGTGATTGCCCATATATTTTCAATTGGAATGACAGGACTTATTCGGTTGACTGTATCCTGAATCATTGTTTTCTGGCCGGCAATATTTAGTAATTGTTTGGGAAGATTCTCCCGGCTTTTTGGCCAGAAGCGAGTGCCGCTACCTCCAGCAATAATAACTGCATACATATTTTATTTTCCAGATAGGTAAAGTTTAGAAAAAATTCTCAAGGTTATTGCCAAAGAGGGTAGATTGCCTCTTGATAGATAATTGGATGTATTTATGTTAAATTTGATGACTCTTCATTATATTTTGAACTCTATGGAATTGCGTGCGAGTTTAAGCGTGAATTCTGAGGCTATTTTATCCAATTAAACGTCAAAGAACTAGAAAATAAGAGGGGTTTTTGGGAGGTTGTGTTTTTTTAGGATTAATCAAAAAACCTTCTTAATTTAATTATCTGAGGGCATATGGAAAAAGAAATTTTTTATCCCTTTCTCATGTTTGTTTTTTCAATCACTATGATTGGGGGGTGGATACCAACGATTAAACTATGGTCGCAAGAGACTTTTCGTCTTGTGATCAGTTTTTGTGCGGGCATTCTACTTGGGGCAGTTTTTTTTCACGTTTTACCAGAGATTTCAACGGTTCTTGGAAGGCAATTGGGTTATTCAGTGATGTTTGGTTTTCTCCTAATATTTATTCTGGAGAAATTTATCATGGTGCATCCTTGTGAAGAAGGGGAATGCGATTATCATAAAATCGGGATTGCTGCATATGTAGGAATAGGTTTCCATAGTATTCTCGATGGAATTGCCATCGGTGCTGGTACGATGATGAACTTAAGCTTCATTATTATTTTTGCGGTGACAATTCATAAATTTCCCGCTGCGCTGGCATTGAGCAGTCTTTTGGTGAAGGGGAAAGAATACACCAAAAAGAAAATATTAGTGTCAATGTTCATTTTTGCGCTAGCTACTCCCGTTGGAGCGTTGGTAGCAGTTTTTGTTTTTCGAGGATTAGATGATTATATAGTAGCCACGGCACTTGGGATTTCGGCAGGAACCTTTCTGTTCATTTCAATAGGTGATCTTTTGCCCACAGTTTATGAAGAACATGAGAAAGGTTATAAAAACCTTGTCTCATTGTGCTTGGGTACTTTAGTCATGATCCTTTCTCATGCCCTTGTGTGATTTACTAAATAAGCAAACACGCAACCCCACTCCTTTTTTATAATTAATGATTTTGGACAAGATAAAACCTTATCTGCCGTATATGCGTAGGTATCGCCGTGAAATGACCATTGGTATTGTGGCTCTTTTGCTTGCTGATTTTGCCGGTTTGTCGATTCCATGGTTGTTGAAAATTGTTGTAGATGAACTTCCAAATAACCCTTCAGATAGGGACCTTTTGGGGTTTGGAGGGATGCTTTTTGTTGCAGCTACCGTCCAAGCATTATCACGTTTTGGTTGGAGGCAATATTTATTTGGTCCTTCTCGTAAGGTCGAATTTGATATTTCAAACGATCTTTTTTCTCATTTTCTTTCCCTTGATAAATCCTGGTTTCATAAACAAAAAATTGGAGATCTTATGTCACGGGCAACTAATGATTTGCGTGCAGTCCGTGATTTTGTGGGATTGGGTTTGCTTATTTTGGTCGACTGCTCAGTTCTTATCCTAAGTTGTGTTTGCTTGATGCTTTGGATAAATCCAAACTTAACTCTAGTTGTTCTTATCCCACTACCTATGCTTTCTATATTATTTTTTAAATATCTTCCTGAAATTGGACGTCGGCATGAAATTGTGCAACGACATTTATCGAAAATAACGTCACATGTTCAGGAAAACCTTTCGGGAATTCGTGTCATTCACGCATTTGTTCAGGAAGAAACTGAGAAGAAAAAATTTGATGAACTTAACCGAGAATATATTCATAAGAATTTGAGCGTGACTCGATTGTTTGGCATTTTTACCCCCTCCCTCACATTAACCGTTGGNGTTGCCGCAATGATTTCTCTTTGGGTAGGCGGTGAAGCGGTAGTAGCTAAAGAANTGTCACTAGGCTCTTTTGTGGCTTTCAATGGTTACTTGTTAATGTTGTCCTGGCCGATGATGGGTATAGGGTATGTAGTTAATCTTACTCAAAAAGGACAGGCTGCAATGGGTAGGATACAAGAAATGTTTTTAGCTAGACCAGGTATTGTAGACGATGCGAAAACCATCAATTCTATTGATGAATTTAGAGGCGATATAGAATTTCGAGACCTTAATTTTTCATACTCACAGTCAGATAAACCAAGCTTGCAAAATATTAAATTTAAAATTCCTTCAGGGCAAATTCTTGCTGTAGTTGGTGTGATAGGTTCTGGTAAAAGTACTCTCGTTCAATTGATTCCCCGGTTGTATGAGGTGGCTAAGGACACTTTGTTTATTGGAGGTCATTCAATTCGTGATATTCCACTTTCCGTACTTCGAAAAAATATTGGATATGTTGATCAAGAGCCTTATTTGTTTTCAGCCACTCTTAGAGAAAATATTATTTTTGGAATGAATGAGATTTCAACTGAGGCCGTGAATGATGTTATTAAAAACTCTGGATTATTGGCTGATATAAGCCGATTTCCTGATGGCCTAGAGACAATTATTGGAGAGCGTGGCGTTTCTTTATCCGGGGGTCAAATCCAACGCGTTGCTCTTGCACGTGCATTACTTATAAGGCCGAAAATTCTAGTGTTAGACGACGCATTTTCAAGCCTAGATGCGGAGACAGAAGATAACATCCTAAAAAATATACGGGAATTTACATCTGGGATTACTACAGTAATGGTGTCCCACCGCCTTACAGCAGTTCGTAAGGCAGATCGAATTATTTTAATAAACGATGGGCAAATAGTAGAAGATGGGTCTCATGATGAATTACTTCAATTAGATGGAAAGTATGCGCAGACTTATAAAAACCAGGCACTTGCTATGGAAATGGAGATAACTCTGCAATGAGCGAATTGCACCAAGAAAGTTTAAGAGATGGATCCCGTGACTGGATTTTATTCAAAAGGTTAGTTGTTTATCTAAAACCCTACCAAACGTTAGTATTATTATCAGTATTTTTTCTTTTTTGTGTTTCCATATTAAGTCTATCGGGGCCTTTTCTCACCAAAATTGCTATCGATGATTATATCGTTGTATCTGATTTAGAGGGGTTGAATGAGATCGCATTAATTTACCTTGTTGTTTTAGGTGTAGCATTTATTTGCCAGTTTATTCAGACATACTTGATGCAATACATTGGTCAAAAGGTGATGTATGACTTGAGAACAGAAACTTTTGCTCATATGCATCGAATGTCATTCAAATTTTTTGATAGAAATCCAATAGGAAAGCTTATTACGCGAGTAGTCAACGATGTTGAAGTGCTTAATGAAATGTTGACGTCGGGATTAATTCTTGTCTTTAGCGACTTGTTTGTTCTAGTGGGTATTTTTTCAATGATGTTTTATTTGGAGTGGCGAATGGCGCTCGTGGTTTGCTTGGTTTTCCCCTTGTTATACCTAGCAACGTGGGCTTATCGGATTCGAGCGCGAGATGCTTTGCGAAAAAACCGTGCTCATATAACCCGGTTGAATTCGTTTCTTGAAGAAAATCTTTCTGGAATGTCAACGGTTCACTTATTCAATAAAGAGAAGAGTCATGAAGACAAATTCAGAAATATAAATAAAGATAAAGTTGATGAGGACCTTCGGTCAGTTTATTACAACGCAATTTATCTTCCTTCGATTGATGTTTTTAGTGCGCTTGGGATGGCTCTGGTAATCTGGTATGGAGGTGGAAAATTTGTTCAGGATCAGATCCAACTGGGCGTTTTAGTAGCATTTTTACAGTATCTTCAAAAGTTTTTTGAGCCAATCCGAGATCTGGCTGAAAAATTTAATATTATTCAGACTGCTATTGCATCGGCGGAGCGAACTTTTGAATTACTCGATACACCAGAGGATATAGCTGATTCTCATTCCTCACAAACGGTAAAAAAGGTTCGCGGTGAAATTAAGTTTCGAAACGTCTGGTTTTCTTATAAAAAGGGTGAAGATGTATTAAAAGATATATCGTTTTCTCTTCTAGAGGGTGAAAGCCTAGCAGTTGTTGGAGCAACGGGAGCGGGAAAGTCATCGCTTGTTAATGCTTTGTGCCGCTTCTATGAAATTAGTCGAGGAGATATTTTATTGGATGGGATATCCACCAATCAAATTAATAAGTACGACCTTCGTCGGCAAATATCATTAGTTCAGCAGGACGTTTTTCTTTTTTCGGGAAGTATTTTAGATAACATTCGCCTGGGGAACTCTCACTTGGAGGTCGATCAAATTAAATCGATTGCTAAGTCAGTCAACCTGCACCGATTTGTTGATTGCCTTCCAGACCAGTATGAGCAGAATATCCGAGAGAGGGGGAGTTTGCTTTCGCTTGGTCAAAAACAATTGCTTTCATTTGCTAGGGCTTTGGCGGCAGACCCAAGGATTCTTGTGNTGGATGAAGCGACATCANGTATTGATACGGAAACGGAACTGCAAGTTCAAAGTGGGATTAAAGAACTTATACGTGGAAGAACATCGATTGTCATAGCGCATAGACTTTCAACCCTTAAAAATGTTGATAAAATTTTAGTTCTTAAAGAGGGGCGTATGGCAGAATATGGGACACAAAAAGAATTACTACTTAAAAAGGGAATCTATTGGAAACTTTACAACTTGCAAGCGGAAAACGATGTTAATTTATAAATTAAATCTTTAAACTCTTTGTAAAGACCTATTCATACATCCAAGTGTGAAAAATTCCTGCTAAACTTATATGGTAATTTTCAAAATTTATTCAATTAGCCATGACAACTGAAAAAACAGTATCTGAAATTTCTTCTATAGCAAAATCTGCGTCTTTGCAGCTAGCTCATTTGCCCGTCGATGTTAAAAATATGGCTCTGGAAGAAGTTGCTTCAGCAATTGAGGGCGGTTGTTCCTCAATACTTAAAGAAAATGCTAAAGATCTTGAGTTTGCCCAAAAGGAAAATATATCTGGTCCACTTTTTGCTCGACTTCGTTTAAATGAAAATAAGGTCATGGGTATGGCTAAAGGGATTAGAAGTGTCATCAGGCTTGAAGACCCAGTTGGTCAGCAACAGATGGCGGTAGAAATGGATGAAGGTTTGACTTTATACAGAGTTACATGCCCTATAGGGGTTATTGGGGCTATTTTCGAGTCTCGTCCAGATGCCGTCCCACAAATTTCTTCATTATGTTTTAAGTCAGGCAATGCCGTTATTCTTAAAGGTGGCAGAGAAGCGCAACATTCAAACAAAATGATTGTTTCGTTGATTACAGATGCTATTGAAAAGGTTGATGGTGTGCCCACGGGATCGGTACAAATGATTAAAACACGTTCTGAAGTTGCGGATATGTTAAATGAAGAGAAAAATATAAACCTTATCGTTCCGCGTGGCAGTAACGATTTTGTGAAATATATTCAGAAAAATACCCGCATACCTGTTTTGGGCCATTCTGAAGGTATTTGTCATGTTTATATTGACTCAAAAGCAGATCTAGATAAGGCGATTTCGATTGCGCTGGATTCAAAACTACAGTACCCCGCGGCATGCAATGCAATGGAAACTCTTCTTATACACGAAGATATTGCTCAAGAGACACTTCTNCCTTTGGTTAAACAGTTTTATTTGCAGAATGTTGAACTCGTCGGTTGTGATCACACGCGAAAAATCATTCCTGATATGAAGCCTGCTGTAAAGATAGATTGGGATACTGAATATACTGACCTTAAGCTTTCTGTTAAGGTTGTTTCCATGCTGTCCGAGGCGATAAAGTTTATCAACGCACATGGTTCCGGGCACACCGATAGTATTATTACAGAAGATGCTTCACGTGCTGAGAGCTTTCTTAATGAAGTTGACTCTTCTAGTGTTTTATGGAATGCATCTACGCGTTTTGCAGATGGATTTCGATTTGGTTTGGGA
>JGI26255J51710_1000524_pt1 | contig 14750 bp, 14 predicted proteins | sample SaaInlV_135m_DNA_2_FD_51710 | JGI IMG/M metagenome (IMG submission 51710)
CAGTCCATTTGATATAGTCACCCTAATTCTTTCATTATTAAGGTAAGCGCCTTCACCTTTTGAGGCGGTAAAGAGCTCTTCCTTAAAAGGGTCATATATCACAGCATGGGTGGTAACTCCTTTTTCAAGTAGGGCAATTGAAACAGCATATTGAGGAAAGCCATGAAGGTAATTAGTGGTGCCATCTAATGGATCAATAATCCAAAGAAAATCCTCATCACCAAGAGTTTTGCCGCTCTCTTCAGCCAAAATTGAATGTTTTGGAAAGGCTTTTTTAATCTCGTTTATAATGGCTTTTTCAGCCGTTTTATCAACCTCTGAAACGAAGTCGTTAATTGACTTATTTTCAATGGTTAGTATATCGATCTGATTATGGTACCTTAAAATAACATCACCAGCTGCTCTGGCAGCTCTAACTGCAATATTGACGGTAGGATGCATGGTAAATGAGCCAAATAAATAAAGAAACGAATTATACCTTGACGAGTTTTGATAAAGTAAGGATTGTCATGGTGAATACTACCGAGCCGGGCAATATTGGTGCAGCTGCCAGAGCTATGAAGAATATGATGTTAACGCAATTATATTTAGTAGCACCATCTAACTACCCATCTGCTGTTGCAACAGCAAGAGCCAGTGGTGCNGACGATGTATTATCCAATGCAATTGTCTGTTCATCCCTGGAGGAGGCTTTAATAGGTGTTAATTTAGTTATTGGTGCCAGTGCTCGTCAGAGAAACATTAAATGGAGGCAATTAGATGTTATTGAAACATGCAATGAAATACAATCATCAGTTGTCTCTAACAATCAAGAAGTCGCAGTTGTCTTTGGAACTGAAAATTCAGGGCTAACGAATGAAGAGTTAGACTTGTGTTCAATCCTAATGACAATCCCAGGAAATCCCCAATATTTTTCATTAAATGTGGCTTCAGCGATACAAGTTTTTGCCTATCAGAATTATGTAAGTACTGTTGAGGGAAAGTTTGATAATACTTTAGGAGAATTAGCAAATTTTGAAGATTTGAATAGTTTTTATAAGCATTTGGAGCAGGCATTGGAGCATCTTGGTTACTTTGACTCTAAAAAACCACAAAACCTATTAATGAGACGGTTAAGAAGATTTTTTGGAAGGAGTATGCCTGAAAAGGAAGAGGTAGCAATACTTAGGGGTATTCTTAATAAAATTAAACCATACCAAAAATAAAAAAGCCCGAAAATCGGGCTTTTTTGAGTTAAGAGTAGAAAATTATCCTAGCATAAGCTTGTTCATTCTCTTAACAAACTCAGCAGGTTCTTTAATTTGACCACCCTCACTAAGCACGGCCTGATCAAAGAGTACCTTGACAACATCTTCGTCCACTTTTGTTTTAAGTTTCATAACAAGGGGATGAGTTGGGTTTATTTCAAGAATTGGCTTAGTGTCTGGCACATCCTGTCCAAGTGACTTCATTATTCTTTCCATATTGCCACCTAATTCATTTTCATCTGCAACCAAACAGGAAGGGGACTCACTCAAGCGGCTTGACACTTTAACCTCTTTAACCTGGTGATTAAGAATTTCTTGCGCTTTTGAGATAACTTTTTCATAATCTTTAACAGTTTTCTCTTTCTTTTTCTTATCTTCCTTGGAGTCAAGATCTTCTAGATCTCCCTTAGCAATTGACTTAAGTGAAAGTTCTTCAAACTCACCAAAATTAGCAACCAACCACTCATCAACTCTATCGGATAGCAATAAGACTTCAATATCTTTCTGTTTAAAGATTTCAAGATGAGGCGAGCCTTTTGCTGCGTCATAATTATCAGCTGTCACATAGTAAATATTTTTTTGATCTTTATTCATTCGATCAATGTAGTCTTTTAGAGAAACCGTTTGATCAGAAGAGTCTGAAGCTGTTGAGGTGAATCTTAAAAGATTAGAAATTTTGTCTTTATTAGCGAAGTCTTCTACCACACCCTCCTTAATAACCATGCCAAACTCTTTCCAAAATGTTGCATAATCTTCTGGCTTATTTTTAGACATTTTGTCTAGTTCAGAGAGAATACGTTTTACGGAAGCCTTCTTAATTGTGTCAACAACCTTACTACCTTGAAGAATTTCTCTTGAGACGTTTAATGAAAGATCTGCAGTATCGATTACACCTTTGATAAACCTAAGATATTGAGGGAGTAATTCCTCATTCCCTTCCATAATAAAAACTCTCTTAGCATATAGCTTAACGCCACCTTTTCTTTTAGGTTCCCACATATCAAAGGGAGCCTTTTTGGGTATAAATAGAAGTGATGAATAATCAAGTTTTCCCTCNACTCTATTATGGATTTGGGTTAACGGGCCATCAAAGTCATAGGTCAAGGATTTGTAGAATTCATCGTAATCATTTTGTGATAATTCTTTTTTGTCTTGCATCCAAAATGCAGTAGCTTTATTAATTGTTTCATAAACAATTTCGCTCTCATCTTCCTCTGAGGCTTTAACCATCATAATAGGAACAGTGATGTGATCTGAGTATTTAGAAACAATGCCACGAAGACGATAATCATCAAGGAATTCTTTTTCAGCTTTTTTAACATCGAGAATAACTGTGGTGCCATAATCTTTAAGCTCAACAGTTTCGATAGAATACTCTCCCTTACCTTTAGAAACCCATTTAGTTCCATTANCTTTATCATCGCCTGCTTTTCTACTGAGNAGTGTTACAGTGTTCGAAACGATAAAAGAGGAGTAGAANCCAACNCCAAATTGACCAATCAAATTAGAATCTTGAGTTTGATTTTTATCAAGACTCTCAAGGTATTTTCTAGTGCCAGAGTTGGCAATGGTNCCAATATTTTCCATGACTTCATCTTGAGTCATTCCAATTCCATTATCTCTAATACTAATTTTCCCGGCTTCTTTATCTATGTCAATGTGAATGCTTGGCTCTTCTTTGCCTTCTAGAAGAGATTCATTAGATAGCGACTCAAACTTGAGTTTATCAATGGCGTCTGATGCATTAGATACTAGTTCTCTGAGAAAGATCTCTTTATTAGAATAAAGAGAGTGAATCATCAAATCTAGAAGTTGTGAAACCTCAGTTTGAAATTCATGTGTTTGTTTTTGACTCATTCAAAATCCCCTATCGTTTTAACTTAAAATGTTAAGATATGGTCAATCACGAAAAAAACAAGTACAAACAAGAAATATTAATCAATCAAATTGAAGGATTTGTTGAGTATTTAAATGTAGAGAAAAATTATGCTTTAAATACAATTTCATCCTATAAGCGTGACTTATTGAAGTTTGTTTCTTTTTTGAATAACCGAGGTATCACTAACTGGGTATCAATTGACTCTGATGCAATTAATATCTTTGTCATGGAGCTTAGACATCGTAGTATTTCTGCAAAGTCATTAAAAAGATATTTGTCATCAATAAGAGTTTTTTTTAATTACTTGATTGAAAATAATATCATTCAGAAAAATCCAGCATTATCTGTTCAAACCCCAAAGGTTGAGCGCGTTTTACCAAAAACTATTGACTTTGATGACTTAAGAAGAATGATGAGNATCAATACATCAAGCTACAAAGAGTTGCGCTCAGTCCTGNTGATTGAGCTTTTGTATTCTTGTGGTTTGCGTGTATCTGAATTAGTTGGTATTAACCTTGCAGATTTTGATCTGAGTGAGGGTTTTGTTAAGGTTATGGGCAAAGGTGGAAAAGCAAGGTTTTCGCCAATAGGAGAGGCAACTATTGATGTCCTTAAAAGATATTTAGAGATGAGGCCTAATTGTAGTTCAGATGCATTATTTATAAATCAAAAAAACATAAGAATATCTACAAGAACAGTTCAGAATGTTGTAAAAAATAGAGCATTACAAGTGGGCGTTTCCATTAATGTTCATCCACATATGCTGAGACATGCAGCAGCCACACACTTTTTGCAGTCAAGTCATGACTTAAGAACAGTTCAAGAGTTTTTGGGTCACAAAAGCATTAAAAGCACACAGATTTATACGCACCTTGATTTCTTAGAATTATCCAAAGTCTATGACGAGTTTCATCCAAGAGCTAAAAAATGATCATAAATTCTAAAATAAAGCTTGCTTTACATCATTTAAGAACGGGAGTCATTGCTCACCCTACTGATACAATATATGGTCTGGGATGTTTAGCCAATAATCCTAGTGCCATTCAAACAATCATTAATCTAAAAAAAAGAGATATTGCTAAGGGTTTTATTCTTCTGGCATCAGATATTAGTTTTCTAATGCCTTATATTAACTCTAATATGAGTAGTAAGCTTTTTCAAAAATTAGCTAAGCCAACAGATACGCCAACTACATACTTGGTCCCTAAGTCAGATGAATTGTCACCTTTACTTGCTGGGGATAATNAACTCTTAGCAGTTCGAATAACTTCCGATCCATTAATCACTTTCTTTTGTGAAAATACAGGCTCAGCACTAATTTCAACAAGTGCTAATTTACAGGGTAGAAAAGTTGCTACATCAAAGCTTGAATTGAAAAGGTATTTTGGTAATTCCCTAGCATTTGAGCTTCCTCCAAATATGTATAATTCAGATCCTTCTAAAATTATAAATTTATTAACTGGTGTGAGATCCAGGTAAATTTCTTTTTAATCTTATTCGTTAAAATTTGATGCAAATGATTGAACAAGTAAAAAAATATTTATTAAACCTGCAAAATAACATATGCGAGGAGTTTGGAAAATTAGATTCAATATCTAATTTTGATACGGATATATGGAAAAGAGAAGATGGAAGAGGTAACGGAATAACGCGAGTTATTTCAGATGGAAGTTTATTTGAAAAGGGCGGGGTAAACTACTCCATAATAACTGGCGATAAAATGCCTAAATCAGCAACAACCCTTAGACCAGAGTTAGAAGGAAGAAAATACACTGCCCTAGGTATTTCATTGGTACTTCACCCAGATAATCCATTTATTCCAACAACGCATGCCAATGTAAGGTTCTTTATTGCTGAAGAAAAAGGTAAGGACCCTATATGGTGGTTTGGAGGAGGTTTTGATTTGACACCGTATTATGGATTTGATGAAGATGCAATTCACTGGCATCAAACTGCAAAAAACGCCTGTATGTCATTTGGTGATAAAACATACCAAGACTATAAAAAGTGGTGTGATGACTATTTTTACTTAAATCATAGAGATGAACAGCGCGGTATTGGAGGTCTTTTTTTTGATGATCTCAATAAAGGCGGTTTTGATCAATGCTTTGAATTTATGAAGAGTGTTGGGAATCATTTCAGTGAAGCTTACCTTCCAATTGTTAAAAAAAGGATGAATACTTCTTATACTGATAAACAGAAAGAGTTTCAGCTCTTCAGACGTGGGCGATANGTAGAATTTAATCTAATTCAAGATAGAGGGACACTATTTGGCCTTCAAAGTGGTGGAAGAACTGAATCGATTTTGATGTCATTACCACCTTCTGTAAAGTGGTCATACCAACACAAAATTGATCCAAACAGTAATGAAGAAAAATTAACTAGTTATTTTTTAAAGCCCAAAGATTGGGTTTGATAAAGGTCAATTGCAGTTGAATAATTTTCTAGGTTAAAGTCATAAAAACTAGGATATAATCCACGTTTGAAATATCTTGTGTTGTTCCTAATGGGATCAACATTCGTTTGCAACGGCGCAGACTTCTGACAATGCCTGTCATTTTTTAAGTTTACTATTTTTATAGGGAGTATATCTATGTCTGCAAAAGATGTAATGAAAATAATCGAAGAACAGAATGTTAAGTTTATAGATTTTCGTTTCACTGATACCAAAGGAAAAGAGCAACATGTAAGTGTTCCTGCTCACACAGTTGATACTGAAAAATTAGAAGATGGTCAGATGTTCGATGGATCTTCAATCTCGGGCTGGAAAGATATTAATGAGTCTGACATGATTCTAATGCCTGATTGCGATACTGCAATTATTGATCCGTTCACAGAAGAAGTAACGCTAAACATTCGCTGTAATATTATTGAGCCAAGTGATTTAAAAGGCTATGTTAAAGATCCAAGATCTATTGCATATCGTGCAGAAGAATTTTTGAAGGCTTCTGGAGTTGGTGATACAGCATATTTTGGAAATGAACCTGAATTTTTTGTTTTTGATAGTGTTAAGTGGGACACCGGTCACGGCATGGGTAAGGCATTTTATGAAATTAACTCTGAAGAAGCTGCATGGAATTCTGGAGTCGATATGGAAGGTGGAAACAAAGGTCATCGTCCAGGTATCAAAGGTGGTTATTTCCCAGTTCCTCCAGTTGATTCATTGCATGATCTTCGTTCTCAAATGTGTCTAGCAATTGAGGAAATGGGTGTTACTACTGAGGTTCATCATCATGAGGTTGGAACTGCAGGACAGTGTGAAATTGGCGCGTTATTTAACACATTAGTTAAAAAGGCTGATGAGACTCAAATCTTTAAATACTGCGTTCATAATGTTGCTCACCTNTATGGCAAAACAGCTACATTTATGCCTAAACCAATTGCGGTTGATAATGGTAATGGAATGCACGTGCATATGTCTATTGCAAAGGATGGAGTTAACTTATTTGATGGAGATCAATATGGGAACTTAAGCGAAATGGCGCTCTTTTATATTGGTGGAATTATTAAACATGCAAGGGCATTGAATGCTTTTACTAATCCTTCTACAAACTCATATAAGCGTTTAGTTCCTGGATTTGAAGCGCCAGAAATGCTAGCTTACTCTGCGAAGAATCGTTCAGCAGCAATTAGAATACCTTTTGTTAAAAATCCTAAGGGGCGCCGTATTGAAGTGCGTTTTCCAGATTCGACTGCTAACCCTTACCTTGCTTTCTCAGCACTACTAATGGCAGGCCTTGATGGTATAAAAAATAAAATTCATCCTGGTAAGCCAGCAGATCAAGATCTTTATGAAGATAGTGATGGTTCTATTCCTAAAGTTGCTGGAATGCTTCACATCGCCTTGGAAGCGCTTGATGATGACCGTGAATTCCTTAAGCAAGGTGGAGTCTTTACAGACGAGGTTATTGACTCATTTATTGAACTTAAGATGCAAGAAGTTACAGCAATGAGAGCTTCNCCTCAGCCGCTAGAGTTTGATTTATACTATAGCTGCTAAGATATTTATTAGTGAGTAAAAAGCCGCGCACAATGCGCGGCTTTTTATTGTTCTTTTTAGAACTATTTGTTGCGGTAAAATTAATTAACTTAAATACAGAAAATCAGATGATTGAAGTAAAAAATGATTGGGAATTAGATGAAATAAAAGCTTTATTTGAGCTTCCTTTTAACGATCTTCTTTTTAAAGCGCACAGCATTCATAGAGAAACTTTTGACCCAAATAAGGTTCAAGTAAGTTCTTTATTAAATATTAAAACTGGTGCATGTCCTGAAGATTGCTCTTATTGTTCTCAAAGTTCAAAATATGACACAGGCCTTGAGCGTGAAAAATTAATGGAGATTGATCAAGTATTGCATCAGGCAAAAAAAGCGAAAGATAAAGGTGCTTCTAGGTTTTGTATGGGAGCTGCCTGGAGAAACCCTACTGATAAAAGCCTTGATAAAGTTATTCCAATGATCCAAGGTGTTAAAGCTATGGGCATGGAAACATGTGTTACTTTAGGAATGCTCTCACCAAAACAGGCATCGACCCTCAAAGAGGCAGGCTTGGATTACTATAACCATAATATTGATACTTCAAAAGAGCATTACCCTAATGTTGTATCGACGCGTAACTTTCAAGATCGTTTAGACACTTTAGAGGCAGTTAAAGAGGCTAATATCAATGTTTGCAGTGGTGGAATTTTGGGAATGGGAGAGACTGAGACTGATCGTGCTTCAATGCTGCAATCGCTTGCCAACCTTGAACAACACCCTGATAGTGTCCCCATTAATTTATTGGTTCCTATTCCAGGAACGCCATTTGAGAATGTCAAGCCTCCAAGTGAGAGTGAATTTGTCAGAACAATCGCTGTTGCAAGAATCTTGATGCCTAAAGCTGTTGTAAGACTATCAGCAGGAAGATTAGATATGGGAGAGGGAATGCAAGCTCTTTGCTTTTTTGCTGGCGCTAACTCTATTTTCTATGGTGAGCAGTTATTGACTACTGATAACCCAACAATCGCAAATGACAAGCTACTCTTTAGTCGTCTTGGAATCAATGAAGAAGATAATCAGCAATCAGTTGCTCAGGATTTGACACTTTAAGAGCCTCTAGTTTTGTAGATATCTTATGAATTTTTTCAGAATTTAGAAGTTTAATTTCATTTTCAATCGCCTCTGGGCTTAGATTTGCTTCTTCAATAAGTATCCCAGCACCCTTTAAAGAAAGGTGTTGTGCATTAATTTTCTGATGGTTGTCAATTGCAAATGGAAATGGAATAAGTATTGCTACCGTATTAGATGCAATTAACTCTGAGACTGTCATTGCCCCTGCTCTAGAAATAACTAAATCAGCCCATGCATAGGCCTCTGCCATATTTTCAATAAAGGCCTCAATTTTTGCACTAGAGTTTGAACTGATGTCATATAGAGCTTTAACTTCATTGATATGAGTTTCTCCGGTTTGATGCCATATATTCAAGGACGTTTTAATATGAGGTATAGTTTGATTGATTTTTTTTGCTCCCAATGAACCCCCAAGAACAAGTATGTTTTTCATTGATTTAGGTTCCACTTTAGGGATTGGATTAAACAGTATAGGATTCCCTATTGTTATGGCTTTTACATTCTCATGGAAAGTATTTTCGAACGCTTGAAGGCACTTGGTAGAAAGCTTGCTTAATAATTTATTTGTTGTTCCTGGAACAGTATTTTGCTCATGAATTATTAATGGTGTAAAAGAAAATTTTGCAATTAAACCGCCAATCCCAGAAGCATAACCCCCCATTCCTATGACTTTGTTTGGTCTAAACTTTGTGAAGACAATGACAGTTTGAACCAACCCAAAGCCAAGTAAAAACATAGCTTTTAATATTGTTAGTAAATTTTTACCTCTCAGACCGCTAGTGTAGACCCCGTGGAATTTATAGCCATATTCTGGAACTAGTCTACTTTCCATAGAATTTTTACCTCCAAGCCACTCTACGACTGTACCTCTTTTATGAAGCTCTTTGGCGATAGCTAGGGCAGGAAAAATGTGCCCACCTGTTCCCCCAGCCATAACGAGAATTTTTTTAGACATAGTTAATCTGTTTTGAATATTTTGTTCTATTTTCCATATCAACACGAACAATAATTGCCAAAGAGATAATTGCAAAAATCATAGAGGTGCCACCATAGCTTAATAGAGGCAAAGTAAATCCCTTGGGCGGTAAAAGGCCTAAATTCATACCAATATTAACTGTAATTTGCATTGCAAACCAGGTGCAGATTCCAAAGACTACATAAGAACTATATTGCCGACCTTTTTGGAGGGCAACTTTAGCAATAGAAAAACCTTTTAAGAGAATAAATAGAAAAGATAGCAAGACAAACAACATCCCCATAAAGCCCAATTCCTCTCCAATAACAGCAAAAATCATATCGGTATGCCTTTCTGGAAGAAGTGCATATTTTTGAATACCAGCACCAATTCCAGTGCCAAACCAGTCTCCCCGAGCAATACCAATTAATGCTTGCTGGGTTTGGTGTACTTTAGGATCTGCGCTTCCCCAAAAATCATCAACCCAAAAGGATGTCAGTCGAGCCATTCGGTTTGGATTAAATGCAATAAAAATACCAACAATAATAAACAAAAAGGATGTGACTATACTGAGCTGCTTAAGATAAACACCAGCAGCATATAGCATAGCCATTGCTGTTAATGATATAATCAGAGTGGCACCAAAGTCTGTCTCAAGCATCAACAGAAAGTCTGCCAAACCAATAATTACCAGTGTTTTTACAAAGCCTTTCCATGGCTTTCTAATATCTTTTTCTTGACGTATTAGGAAACCAGCCATAAAAAGTATCATGGATAGTTTCATTAGTTCTGAGGGTTGAAACTTAAAAAATACAAAGTTAATCCACCTTGTTGAGCCATTAACTGTATGACCTATAGGGGGAGGAAAAAATACAACTGCAAGAAGTAGTAATGAGAGAATAAATAAAGGAATAGAGTATTTTTGCAGAACTGAAATAGGTGTATTTAAAATAATGAGTCCAGCAAATAAACCTGCACAAATAAACAAAGTTTGTTTAAAAAAATAAGAGTAGCTTGAAAAATATGCCAATGAAGCAGAAAAGGACATAATCCAACCAAAAATTAATAAAGCCAGAATCGTGAACAATAATGACTTGTCAGGCATTTGTCTTGTTCGCATGTTTGGATTTAATCTCATAAGCAAATATATTTTATACTTATATTAATTGAAAAGTTCTGTTAGATATCTTTGCGTTTAATAGTTGAGCTATTTCTGAGTCGATATGGGATAATCTTCTCTTTTATAAATTTTTTTTAGATAATGATTTCTACTGCTAATGTCACCATGCAATTTGGTGAAAAGCCTCTATTTGAGAATATTTCAGTCAAATTTCAATCTGGGAATCGATACGGTTTGATTGGAGCAAATGGATGCGGAAAATCAACCTTAATGAAAATATTAACTGGAGAGTTAAAGNCCTCTCATGGCTCTGTTCTAGTTGGTGANGGACAAAGGCTGGGNGTTCTTTCACAGAACCAATTTGCCTTTGAGCAGTATCGTGTTGTTGATACTGTGATCATGGGACACAAGGAGTTATGGAAAATTAAAGAAGAAAGGGATAGAATCTATGGCCTTTCTGAAATGAGTGAGGAAGATGGTATTAAGGTTGCTGAATTAGAAATGGAATTTGCTGAAATGGATGGTTATTCAGCAGAGTCATCAGCTAGTGAATTACTCTTAGGTCTTGATATTCCTTTAGATCAGCATTATGGATTAATGAGTGAAATCGCTCCTGGCTGGAAACTTAGAGTTCTTCTAGCTCAAGCTTTATTTTCAGACCCAGAAATTCTTTTGCTAGATGAGCCTACGAATAACCTTGATATTAACTCTATTAGATGGTTAGAANGCGTTTTAAGTGCNAGAAAATCAACCATGGTTATCATTTCTCATGACCGTCATTTTTTAAATGGTGTNTGTACNCATATGGCTGATTTAGATTATGGTGCGCTCAATGTCTTTCCAGGAAGTTATGATGATTTTATGGTTGCTGCAACTGCAATTCAGGAGAGGATGCGTTCAGATAATGCTAAAAAGGAAGAAAAAATTAAAGATTTAAAACATTTTGTGTCGACGATTTTCTGCTAATGCGTCTAAATCAAAGCAAGCAACATCACGCTTGAAACAATTAAATAAGATTGAGCTGAATGATATTAAGCCTTCATCTAGAGTGAGCCCTTATATTATTTTTAATCAAAGCAAAGAGTTGTTTAGAAATATATTAGAAGTTCAAGGTCTAAGTAAAAGTTTTGATGACGAACAAGTTTTAAAAGATATTAATATCATGGTTGAGACTGGCGAGAGAGTTGCGATTATTGGTCAAAATGGAATTGGCAAAAGCACTTTGCTTAAAACTATATTTGGTGAAGTTGAGTCAGATGGCGGAAAAACGAAATGGAGTGAAAACTCCAATATTGGATATTATGCACAAGATCATAATGAAGAGTTTGAGAAAGATATGAGTGTCTTGGATTGGATGACTCAATTTAAAAATGAGAAAGATGATATNCAAATGATGCGTTCTGTTTTAGGAAAAATGTTATTTGGCAAGGAAGATGTAAAAAAGTCAGTGAAGTCTCTCTCTGGTGGCGAAAAGGGAAGAATGATATTTGGTAGGCTAATGTTACAAAAACCAAATATTTTGTTGATGGATGAGCCAACTAACCATTTGGATATGGAGTCTATTGAAGCTTTAAACTTAGCNCTAGANAACTANAAAGGNACACTTATTTTTGTTAGTCATGATAGGGAGTTTGTGTCCTCTTTGTCTACAAAAGTAATCGAACTTAAAGACGATGGCGCACACTATTATTCAGGGAACTATGAGGACTATTTGTTGACTCAAGTGTGAATTTAATTAATGTCTGTATCGAAATCTATTGATTAATTNCATATTAATTGATGGTTAAATGTCAAAAAGATATGTACTTGAACAAAAATTTAATCTAATTTATATAGCTATTTAATAAATGTTTACTGGGATTATTCAAGCTAAAGGAAGTATTCAAGAGGTTCATTCTTCTGATGATGGTGTTATTTTGAAAATTAATTCAAATACTCTGGATTTAAGTGACTCTAAGATTGGAGATAGTATTGCTGTTAACGGAGTATGTTTAACGGTAACTCAAATGTCAAATGAGTGGTTTACTGCTGATGTTTCTAATGAGACGATTAACTGTACAACTTTTTCAGATCTATCTCAAGGTGAGAGCGTTAATCTAGAAAAGTCTCTAAGGCTTAATCAGGGTATTGATGGGCATTTGGTGAGTGGCCATGTTGATGGAGTTGGCAAAGTCCAATCAATTAATAAGGATGGTGATAGTACCCGAATAAAGATTCTTGTTGAGATCGATTTAATTAAATATATCGCCAAAAAAGGCTCAATATGTATCAATGGAGTAAGTCTTACCGTTAATAGCGTTGAGGGTAATATTTTTGATGTTAATATAGTTCCCCATACTTTTTCAGTAACCACCCTAGGAGATCTTTCTATCGAATCAAATGTAAATCTAGAGATTGACTTAATTGCTAGATATGTTGAAAACTTAATATCATAGGTAAAGATTAGACGATTATGAATGCTTCAATAAAAGAACTTTTAGAAGATTATAAGCAAGGAAAAATGATTATTCTTATGGACGATGAGAATCGTGAAAATGAGGGTGATTTATTAATTGCATCTGAAAAAGTTACAAAAGAAGATATTAACTTCATGGCTACACATGGCCGTGGGTTAATTTGTCTAACTTTGACTCAACAGCGTTGTCAGCAACTAAACTTGCCTCTAATGGTTTCTCAAAATAGTGACCTTCATTCTACAAACTTCACAGTCTCAATCGAGGCAGCATCAGGCGTTACTACTGGAATTTCAGCCGCTGATNGAGCAAAAACAATATTAGATGCNGTTGCCAAAGATGCAAAGCCTATAGATATCGTTCAGCCTGGCCATGTTTTTCCTTTNATGGCTCAACAGGGTGGCGTTTTAATTCGTGCTGGCCATACTGAAGCTGGCTGTGACTTNGCTCGTTTAGCTGGGTTTGAGGCTTCTTCAGTGATAGTTGAAATATTAAATGATGATGGCTCAATGGCTAGAAGCGAAGATTTATACAAGTTTGGAAAAAAGCATGGAGTTAAAGTAGGCNATATCGCTGATTTGATTCATTACAGAGTAGAAAATGAAAAGACAGTTGANAGAATAAGTCAGAGGCCTTTTAAAACAAAGTATGGNGGTTTTGATCTATATTCTTATTTGGATACTATTCATAACGATATTCATATTGCCCTAGTAAAGGGAAAGGTTGATGAAACAACTGAACCNTATGTAAGAGTTCATATGGAAAACATTTTTAAAGATGTTCTACAAGAAAATAATCGAGGTTTTAGTATCAATAGCGCATTGAGTATGATCGCAGAAGTCGAAAATGGTGTCTTCTTGCTCTTACGTAAGCAAGANAATCAGGCTATCCTTGAAAATATTGATAATCAGGATTATAGAAGTAATGACGATGATAAAACCTTTGGAATTGGCGCTCAAATACTTTCTGATTTAGGTGTTACAAAAATGAAATCACTAGGAAAGCCAAGGAAATGGCCTGGATTGGATGGTTTTGGAATAACAATTACAGAGTATGTAAACATTAAGGAGTAAATAAATTGAAAACTATTGAAGGTGATTTAACTATTAATAATAAAAAAGTAGCGATAGTTGCGGGTCGTTTTAATTTTTTTGTAGTTGAGCATTTGATTAGTGGGGCTAAAGAAGCTTTACTAAAGAGTGGCACCAAAGAGTCCGATATTGTACTTTATTATGTGCCGGGCGCTTTTGAAATTCCTTTGGCGCTTAAAAAGATAGCAAGTACTGGTAAATTTGATGCCATTGTTGCTTTAGGAGCTGTGATTAGGGGTGGAACCCCACATTTTGAATATGTTGCTGGTGAATGTGTAAAGGGTATTTCACAAGTTGCACTAGATTCTGAAATACCGATTGCTTTTGGTGTTCTAACTGTTGANAATGTTGAGCAGGCTATAGAACGCTCCGGTAGTTCTGAAAATAAAGGTGCCGAAGCTGCTGAAAGCGTCATTCGAATGATAAGCCTACTAGAAAAGCTGTGACTCCCAAACAACGATCAAGAGCAAGGGTCGTCCAAGCTTTATATCAGTGGCTTGTGTCTGATGAGGACATTCTGAAAATTGAACAGCAATTTCTNAATCAAAAGGAAGGAAAAATTTCTAAGGCGTTTTTTTCAAATTTATTTTTAAATATTCCAAAAAAAATTACAATTCTTGATGAAATTATTAAACCTTCTCTTGACAGAGATATTGATGAATTAGGGCCTACAGAAAAGGCAATTTTATATTTAGGAGTATATGAGTTAAAGTTTCAGCTTGAAGTTCCTTACAAGGTAGTTATCAATGAAGCCGTTGAACTAACAAAGTTATATGGAGCGGATGGAGCTTTCAAGCTTGTCAACTCATGTTTAGATAAAATTGCGGTTGAATTAAGATCTTTAGAAGTTACATAATTTTTATCAACAAAACTCCTTTTTATAACTCCTTAATTAA
>JGI26255J51710_1000533_pt1 | contig 14639 bp, 16 predicted proteins | sample SaaInlV_135m_DNA_2_FD_51710 | JGI IMG/M metagenome (IMG submission 51710)
GGAGAGATGTCAGAGTGGTTTAATTTGCTCGCTTGGAAAGCGGGTGTACGGTAACGTACCGAGGGTTCGAATCCCTCTCTCTCCACCATTACTTTAATATTCATGAAAGACAATTAAGTATTTTGTGGTAATAATTACTGTGTTTTAACTTGTGCTTAATTAAAACGAGGCGTATAGTTCAAAGTTCAATATAGTATTTTTTACAATTCTCAGGAGGTAAGTAATGAAAGATAAAAACAAAACAATCGTAAAATTTTGCGCTGGATTAACCTTGGTATTTGGCACTACTGTTCATGCAAATTGGGGAAACTCAATGCCGTTTGGCGGACAAAGTTTTTCACAGCCACAACAGATGCAACCTTTTGGTGGCAGTATGCCGTGGGGTGGTCAAAACTACAATCAGTCAAGATACCAGCAACCTAGGTATAACTCATACAACAGAGGCAGATCTTATCAAGCACCGCAGTCTAATCCTTTTGGCGGTATGGGAATGCCTTTTGGTGGCATGTCGCAACCTCAGCAACAATATCGACAGCCTCAATCGTCGTTCATGATGCCAGGTATGGATCAAGGTATGCGTAGCATGATGGAGCCAGGAAAGATTATGGCAGAAGAAGCCACACCTGGTATGTACATGAAACCAACTTGGCGATAGTTTAGATTTCTTAATTTCTTTAAAAAAAGGGTTGTTCTGGTTATCTGGAACAACCCTTTTTTACTGTTGTAGATCTGTACTCGGCATGCTATATAATAGCGTCAATTTACACAATTAGCCTATCATGCAGCCAAACTTCAAACCAAAAAATATTGTTAAAACCATTGAGATTTTTACTCAAAATGGGTTAAAAATTGTTAACCAAGCTAGTAAAGGCAATGACTGGGAAAGTGTGATTAGACCTTTGGATAAAATGGAGTTTGAACTGGGACACTACACCAGTGTGAATTCACACTTAAATGCAGTAATGTTTAGCGAAGAATTTAATGCTGAATATGAAAAAACTCTACCATTAATTACTAATTTTTATTCTGAAATCAGTACCAATAAAGCCCTATACCAAGCTTATAAAAATCTTAAAAATACCGATTTAAACGAACAACAAAAACACATTGTCCAAGACGCTATTGAAGGATTTGAGTTATCTGGTGTTGGATTGAAAGGTGAGTCATCCGCTCGATTTAAAGTCATTAAAGAAAAGTTAAGTTTGCTTAGTAATCAATTTTCCAAAAACAGTTTAAAAGCAACTAACGAATGGAAAAAATTATTAAACAAGGATGATCTTGAAGGTTATGGGGACGATCAGTTGGAAAAAATTAAGACTGATGGTGGTTTTGAGATTAATTTGCAGATGCCTATTTACATGGATGTGATGACCTATGCGGATGACCGTTCATTAAGAGAAGAGGTGTATAAAGCGTATGTATCTCGTGCTTCTGAAGTGGGTATTACTTCGGTTGAGTTTGATAATAAAGCCATTATGGATGAAATTTTAGCGTTGCGATTAGAGATGGCGCAGATTTTAGGTTTTGATAATTATGCGCAATTGTCCATTGAGTCTAAAATGGTTGAATCTACTGAACAAGTGATTGATTTTTTACAAGATTTGGTTAGGGTCTCGAGACCTCAAGCACAACAAGAATTAAATGAATTACAAGCCTTTGCTGGTATTGAGTTAATGCCTTGGGATTTGAGTTATTACAGTGAAAAGTTAAAAGAGAAAAAATTTGGTTTTAAAAAATCGGATTTAACGCCGTATTTTCCAGAACAAAAGGTTTTGAGTGGATTATTTTTAACCATTGAAAAACTCTACAATATAAACATTAAAGAAGTTGAAGAGTATTCGTATCATGCTGACGTTAGGGTATTGGATATTAGTAATAAAGAAGGCTTGGTGGGACGTATTTATTTAGATATGTATGCCAGGAAAGATAAACGCGGTGGTGCTTGGATGGCGGACTATCAGCCGTTGATGGAAGGCAATAAGCCCGTAGCATTTGTGGTGTGTAATCTTAACTCTCCGGCGGGTGGCAAACCTGCTTTGTTTGAGTTTGATGAGATTGTGACGATTTTCCATGAATTTGGTCATGCCTTGCATCATATTTTGACTCGAGTGCAATATCCATCGGCTGCTGGTATTGCCGGCGTTCCTTGGGATGGTGTGGAGTTACCAAGCCAATACATGGAGTTTTTTTGTTATGAACACGAGGTCATAGAACTAATTTCTGGACACTGGCAAAGCGGTGAAGCGTTGCCTAATGAGTTGTACGAAAAACTTATTAACGCAAAGAATTTTCAATCAGCCATGGGAATGCTTCGTCAATGTGAGTTTTCTTTGTGGGATATTCACACTCACTCATCCAATAGAGATGCTTATCAAGTGTTAAAACAAGTTAGAGAGCAGACGGCATTAATGCCAAGTATTAAACAGAGTCGTTTTTTAAATACATTTGGTCATATTTTTAGTGGCGGGTATGCGGCTGGGTATTTTAGTTATAAATGGGCCGAGGTTTTAGCGGCAGACGCTTATTACTACGTGCGTGATAATGGAGGGATGGACTCTAAATCTTCAGATTCTTTTATGCACAATATTTTGGAGATTGGTGGTAGTTTGGAGTTTATGCAGCAGTACGTTAAATTTCGAGGTAAAAAGCCATCCATTGAGGCATTGCTTAAATCTAACGGAATTGATAATTAACTACAATAAAGCAGGTATCCACCGGTAAAATAAATCTTTTTTGAAGATATTAGGAAAATACAATGATTAAATTTATATTATTTGTGGTGATTGTTCTGGCATTAATTGGCGGTGCAATTCAGTTTAAGGCAACGGACGAAAGCTGGTCTTTAGTGGTTAATAAAGAAGCGGCGTTAAACAGTGTGCAAAACGGCGCAATTAAAATATATGACTTTGGTAAAGAATTGGTCAGCGACGCCGATAAAATCAAAGGCGTTGATTTAACGCTTGAGAAGTAAGCTTATACCTTAGACAGTAAGATGGTACCGTTGGTGCCACCAAATCCAAATGAATTGGAGATGGCGTAGTCAATCTTCATTTCTCTGGCCTCGTTGGCCGCATAATCTAAATCACAATCAGGATCTTGATTGATGATGTTAATCGTTGGTGGTGCAACTTGGTCTTGTATCGCTAGTGCGGTAAAAATAGCTTCGATACCACCCGCAGCTCCGAGCAAGTGACCGGTCATCGATTTGGTCGAACTCATTACAATGTTGTAAGCGTGATCGCCCAATGCTAATTTAGCAGCATCCGTTTCTGCTTGATCTCCCGCCGGTGTTGAAGTGCCATGAGCATTAATGTAATCAACTTGGTTTGAGTTTATACCAGCGTTTTTCATGGCATTTTTCATGCATCTGGCTGCACCTTCACCACCCTTTGAAGGTAGGGTCATGTGATAGGCGTCGCCACTCATACCATAGCCTGATACTTCGGCGTAAATTTTGGCGCCACGGGCTTTGGCGTGTTCGTACTCTTCGAGCACAACAACACCTGCGCCATCGCCAAGTACAAAGCCATCACGGTCTTTGTCCCATGGACGAGAAGCAGTTGCATAATCATCATTACGAGTGGATAGGGCGCGAGCTGCTGCAAAGCCACCTAAGCCACAATTGGTGGTTGACATTTCAGCNCCNCCAGCCACCATGACATCGGCATCGCCGTATTCGATTAAACGTGAGGCATCACCAATATTATGCGTGCCAGTGGTACAAGCGGTAACAATAGCAAAATTAGGCCCTTTAAGGCCGTATTTAATGGATAAGTTGCCAGAAATCATATTGATGATTGAAGAGGGTACAAAGAAAGGAGAAATGCGTTTAGCACCTTTTTCTCTGAAAAGATCGGCGGTTTTTTCAATGGTGCCTAGGCCACCAATGCCAGCACCAATAGCCACGCCGATTCGCTCGGCATTTTTCTCAGTGACTTCAATACCACTGTCTTCAATGGCCTGAATGCCGGCTGCCATACCGTAATGAATAAAGGTATCCATTTTTTTAGCATCTTTAGGGCTAATATAGTCGGTGATGTCGAAATTTTTAACAGAGCCACCAAAGGTAACGGACTGCCCTTCGGTTTNAAGATTGGTTAGTGAATTAATACCGGATTTTCCCGCAAGAATATTTTTCCAAGATTCTTCTACACTGTTTCCAACGGGTGAAACAATGCCCATGCCGGTAATAACAACTCTTCTCTTGCTCATAGTAGTTCCTTTATACAGACAAAAAAGGCGCCTAATTCAGAGAAAAAAGCGCCTTGTTGTTTAAGTTAATAAACGGAAATTACAAATTATTGTTAATGTAGTCAATCGCTAATTGAACGGTTGTAATGGTTTCTGCTTGATCGTCTGGGATTTCACAGTCAAACTCTTCTTCAAGAGACATTACTAATTCAACGGTGTCTAAAGAATCAGCACCTAGGTCATCAATAAAAGATGCGTTGTTATCGATGTCACCACTGACGTCTAATTGCTCAGCCACAACTTTCTTTACTCTTTCCTCAATACTCATTTGTTATTCCCTTAATAGATTAAAACTATTATTTTATCTCTAAATAAAGCAAATNCAAGGTTAAATTTAAAAAAAATTATTGATATTTTGTAGGGTCAGAAATGCCCGCAGATTTAAACCCTTGTTTGCGGTATTCACAAGCATCGCAAGTGCCACAAGCTTTGCCTTCATTATCGGCCTGGTAGCAGGTGGTGGTGAGTGAATAATCAATGCCCAGAGACAACCCTTGTGTAATAATTTGAGACTTATCAAGGTTGATGAGAGGGGTGTGAACGGTTATTTTTTGACCTTCTATGCCTTGTTTAGTGGCTAAGTTAGCCATGATTTCAAAGGCAGTGATGTATTCTTGTCGGCAATCTGGATAGCCGGAATAATCCGTACTATTGACCCCAATAAAAATAGACTGAGATTCTAGTACTTCTGCCCAGGCAAGCGCGTAGGATAAAAAGATGGTATTGCGTGCAGGTACGTAGGTAATAGGGATTTCATCACTTTGTTTAAAATCAGGAACAGCTATATTCTTATCAGTGAGTGCTGACCCGCCAAAATCCGATAGTGAAATGCTCATGATTCTGTGCTCAGTTGCATCAAATTGCTTGGCAATTTTTTTGGCTGAATTTAGTTCGGATTTTTGTTTTTGGCCGTAATCAAAACTTAAAGCGTAACACTCGAAACCTTTCGATTTGGCAATGGCGAGTGTGGTGGTAGAGTCCAAACCCCCAGAGAGCAAAACAACGGCTTTTTCTGGATTTTGATTAGACATTGGCTAAATTGCCTTTTTCCTCGAGCCATTGTTTCCTATCAGGTGCGCGCTTTTTGGATAAAAGCATATCCATTGTCTGTTCTACTTGCAAGGGATTGTCCAAGGTGAGTTGAATCAAACGCCTAGTATCGGGGAACATAGTGGTTTCTCTGAGTTGAGAAGGATTCATCTCACCCAAGCCTTTAAAGCGTTGCACCTGAATTTTAACGCGTTTGTTTTCACTTTCAATTTTTCTAATGATACTGTCTCTTTCATTGTTGTCCAATGCGTAATGAACTTGCTTACCAGCATCGACTCGATACAGTGGTGGCATGGCGACAAACACATGACCTTCTCTTACAAGTTTAGGGAAATGTTTAACAAAAAGAGCGCAAATTAAAGTGGCAATGTGAGCACCATCGGAATCAGCATCTGCCAAAATACAAATTTTTCCATACCTTAATTCTGATAGGTCGCTACTGTCTGGCTCAAGACCAATGGCAACACTGATGTCGTGAATTTCATTGCTGGCAAGCACTTGTTCTGAGTCCACCTCCCAAGTGTTTAAGATCTTACCCCTGAGAGGTAAAATAGCTTGATATTCTTTATCTCTTGCTTGTTTAGCTGATCCACCAGCAGAGTCTCCTTCCACCAAGAAAACTTCCGTTTGGTTTAGGTCGCTGCTGGTGCAATCGGATAATTTTCCTGGTAGAGCGGGCCCGCTGATGATTTTTTTACGAACGATTTTTTTGCCTGTTTTTAATCGAGCCTGTGCATTCATAATGGCCAGTTCAGCAATTTTTTCAGCCACATTAGTGTGCTGATTTAGCCATAAACTAAAAGCATCTTTAATTACATTAGAAACAAACCCTGCACTTTCTCTTGATGAAAGTCGCTCTTTGGTTTGGCCAGAAAATTGTGGATCTAATATTTTGATGGACAGTACGTAGGCAATTTTTTGCCAAACATCATCGGGTGTGATTTTGATGTTTTTTGGGATTAGGTTTCTAAATTCACAAAACTCTTTCAGAGCATCGGTTAAACCAGACCTTAATCCGTTGACATGGGTTCCTCCATTGATTGTAGGGATAAGGTTAACGTAGCTTTCAGTAACGACATTGGTGTTGTATTCGGTCCAAGCTAGCGAGCAATTAAGTTGCTGTTCGGGTGAGGTAAAATCAACCACAAAAGGAGAAGTAGGCAAACAATCTAGCCCATCAAGTGCCATGGATAAATAATCTTTTAGACCTTCTTTATAAATCCATTTGTCAGTAGTTCCATCAACCTCATTATAGAAGTTGATTTCTAAACCTGGGCACAACACAGCTTTAGATCTGAGATTGTGACGCAGTCTAGTGACTGAAAATTTAATGGTGTCAAAGAATTGAGTATCCGGCATGAATTTAACCATAGTGCCGGTATTTCGCTTGCCAACATTGCCAAGTTCCTCTAGCTCGGTCTTTTTAAAGCCATCGGCAAAAGTGATGTAGTATTGCTTTGCATCGCGTTTAATCCAAATCTCGACTGAAGTAGACAGGGCGTTAACTACTGAGATGCCAACGCCATGCAAGCCGCCAGAAAATTGGTACGAATCATTTGAGAATTTACCACCAGCATGGAGCTTGGTAAGAATAACTTCAACTCCCGGTTGGCCTTCCTTAGGGTGGATATCAACTGGCATACCGCGACCATCGTCTTCTACTGATAAGGATCCATTTTTATAAAGAACAACGTTTATTTTTGAGGCGTGACCAGCTACGGCTTCATCAACGCTGTTGTCAATTACTTCTTGAGCAAGGTGATTGGGGCGCTCGGTATCGGTGTACATTCCTGGACGCTTGCGTACAGGCTCTAGACCAGTTAAAACTTCAATTGACGCGGCATCATATTTACTCATTATTGTTTTTTTAGATGTTGAATTTGGCAAGTATCATACCAAAAAAAAGCCCCATAAAATGGGGCTTTTTTTAGCTATAAGGCAAGAGGATGATTACATCATGCCGCCCATACCACCCATGCCGCCCATATCAGGCATTGCTGGTGCCGGCGCATCTTGAGGTGTGTCGGTAATCATGGCTTCAGTAGTAATCATGAGTCCAGAAATACTGGCCGCATGTTGAAGCGCTGCACGAACTACTTTTGTTGGGTCTAAAATACCCATCTTAAGCATATCGCCATACTCTTCCGTTGCTGCGTTATAACCAAAATTACCCTTACCATTGGAAACCTCATTCAGTACAACAGAGGCTTCACCACCACCATTAGTAACGATTTGTCTTAGTGGTGCCTCCATGGCACGCTTAATGATATCAATACCAATGTCTTGATCGTGATTATTACCTTTTAGTTTTGATAGTGCGGCAATTGCACGAACCAAGGCAACACCACCACCAGGTACAACACCTTCTTCAACCGCAGCGCGAGTAGCGTGCAGAGCATCATCAACACGGTCTTTTTTCTCTTTCATTGCTACTTCAGTAGCAGCACCTACTTTGATCACGGCAACACCACCAGAAAGCTTAGCTAAGCGCTCAAGTAATTTTTCTTTATCGTAATCTGAAGTGGTTGTTTCAATTTGCGCTTTGATTTGTGAAATACGACCTTCGATGTTTTTCTTGTCACCTGCACCATCAACAACAACTGTGTTTTCTTTGCCAATTTCAATGCGTTTTGCAGTTCCTAAATGTTCTTCAGTAACGGTTTCTAGTGATAGACCAACTTCTTCAGAAATAACCACAGCACCTGTTAATACAGCAATGTCTTCTAAAATTGCTTTACGACGATCGCCAAAACCTGGCGCTTTAACTGCAGCCACTTTAACAATACCACGCATGTTATTAACCACTAAAGTTGCTAAGGCTTCGCCTTCAATGTCTTCAGCGATGATTAATAGCGGCTTGCCTGATTTTTGTACTGCTTCTAATGCCGGCAATAAATCACGGATGTTAGAAATTTTGCTGTCATGCAATAATATGTAAGGATTCAAGGTCGGCTGTCATTGATTCTTGATTGTTTACAAAGTAAGGCGATAAATAACCGCGATCAAATTGCATGCCTTCCACAACGTCAAGTTCATTATCAAGACCAGAACCTTCTTCAACGGTAATTACACCTGCTTTACCTACTTTATCCATGGCTTCGGCGATGATATCACCAACGCTGGTATCAGAGTTAGCAGAGATGGTTCCTACTTGAGCAATTGCTTTAGTATCTTCACAAGTTTCTGAAAGTTTGTGTAATGCATTAACAGCAGCTTCAGTGGCTTTATCAATACCACGTTTTAGATCCATAGGGTTCATGCCCGCCGCTACCGCTTTAACGCCTTCAGCCACAAGAGCTTGAGCAAGAACAGTTGCAGTTGTTGTGCCGTCACCAGCGATGTCGTTGGTTTTAGAAGCAACTTCTTTAACCATTTGAGCGCCCATGTTTTCAAATTTACCTTCTAGGCTAATTTCTTGAGCAACGGAAACACCGTCTTTAGTTATAGTTGGAGCACCAAATGACTTATCTAATACTACATTCCTACCTTTAGGGCCTAGGGTTACTTTTACTGCGTTAGCTAGTACATTTACACCATCTAACATCAGGTTTCTGGCTTCTGAGCCAAATTTAATATCTTTTGCTGACATATNTAATCTCCTTTATTCAATTACTGCAACAACGTCATCTTCACGCATGACTAATAGCGCTTCACCGTCAACTTTAATTTCAGTGCCGGCGTATTGACCAAATAATACCTGGTCTCCTACTTTAACGTCTAAAGCAACGGTATCACCGTTGTCGTTAATTCTGCCATTGCCAGTAGCAACGATTTCACCCTTTGATGGCTTTTCAGTGGCTGAATCAGGGATGATAAGGCCGCTAGCGGTAGTTTTTTCTTCTTCTGTTCTACGAACAATCACACGATCGTGAAGGGGACGAATATTCATTTTTTCTCCTATTAATAAACAAAGTTACCTTTAGATTTTAAAGGCAATTAAATTAAAGCGTTTTTTGAGCTTTTATTTTAAAGGTCTTGATTTTTCAAGCTTTCTTTAAGTTTTTGCATCGCTTTGTTTTCAAGTTGACGAACCCGTTCTGCAGAAACNCCATACCTGTTAGCTAAAGTATGTAGGGTCGTTTTTTCTTCTTTCAAGTATCTGGACTGTAAAATATCCAAACTTCTTGGATCNAAAGAAGAAAGCGCTTGATAAAGCTGTTGTTGTTGATTTTTCTTGCTGTCGTCTTTAAGTAATAATTGTTCAGGGGTTTGAACGTTGTTATCGGTTAGATAATGTTCAGGTGCGTTTGAGCTTTNATCTGCATCAGTGACTTCGAAAGTCACATCGTTAAATTGAAGACGTGATTCCATCTCTAGAACGTCTTTACGGCGCACACCTAAATCGTTAGCAATTTGATCGGCCTGTTCTTCATTAAGAGAATTGTAAATGTGAGCCTTGGCTTTTCTTAACTTGAAAAATAATTTTCGCTGTGCTTTGGTCGTAGCAATTTTAACAATTTTCCAGTTTTTAAAAATAAATTCATGAATTTCAGCACGGATCCAATAAACAGCGAAGGATGCTAAGCGTACTTTTTTGTGAGGATTGAAGCGCTTAACCGCTTTCATTAGGCCAATTGTGCCTTCTTGAATAAGATCTGCTTGTTCAAGGCCATAGCCTTTGTAACCATGAGCAATAAAGGCAACAAATCGCATGTGGGAAAGAACTAATTTTCTTGCTGCAGAAAGGTCATGATTTTCGTACAGCTGAATGGCCAACTCATGCTCTTCTTCTGGAGTGAGAATGGGAGGATATTTTTGAACCCCTAAACCACTGGAGGTTGCGGNAATTGGTAGTGCGAATTCTTGACTCATAGTATNAAATAACTAATCATTAATATTAGTAGAGAGTGATATTATACGCAAATTATTNATTATATCAATTCTTTAAGTAAATCTTGATNCTGNTGTGTCTGTTGTTTTAAAATTAAGCGNTGGGATTTAACAATGTTGGACAAGTCNTTAAGTGCGGTATCAAAGTCGTCATTTATCACTAAATAGTCAAATTCATCAAAATGTTGCATTTCATTCACGGCATCCTGCATTCTTCGATCAATAATACTTTGATCGTCTTGCCCTCGATTGGTTAAGCGCTCTTTAAGTGCTGAGATTGAAGGGGGGAGAATAAAAATACCAATGGCCTCAGCAAAACTTTGTTTTACTTGTCTTGCGCCTTGCCAGTCAATTTCTAAGATAACGTCTTGATTTTGATCTAACAGGTCTTGTACGGTTTGTTTGGCGCTACCGTAGTAATTATCAAACACTTTAGCCGATTCAATAAAGCCATTGGAGTTTTTGATTACATCAAATTTATCTTTAGAAACAAAAAAGTAGTTTTTGCCATTTTCTTCGCCAGGACGAGATCTTCTGGTTGTATGTGAGATGGATACACGTAAATGATCAGTTTTCTCAATGAGGGCTTTGACTAAAGAGGTTTTTCCGCATCCAGAAGGGGCAGCAACGATAAATAAATTGGCCATTGATTATCCGTTTGGTGTGTAGCCCTGAATATCATCGGCACCTTCTTCGGAAAAAAAGAATTTTTCCATTTGCTCTTTTAGGTAGCTTTGTGCTTTCGCGTCTAACATATTAAGGTTGTTTTCATTAATCAACATGGTTTGATGATCCAGCCACATTTGCCAGCCTTGCTTGGAGACATTGGACAGAATCCTCTTGCCAAGATCGCCTGGGTAGGGCGCTCTATCGAGTGCTTCAAGTTGTTTGTTTAATTTTATACAGTCTACAGTGTTCATAGTTGGTTCATTCTAATACCTAATAGTCGTATGCATACAAAGTAAACAGCAATTGAAGCTCCAATGATAATACTCATGGAGGATATTCGTTGCCAGGCGCTACTCTCTAAGTAAAAACTAATGTTATTAGAAAAAGTTAAAATAAAAGCAACCATTATAAAGCTTGCTAATAGAACTTTAAAAAACAATTTAATTAAATCGGTAGAAGCGTTAAAGATGGATTGCTTAGTTAAGTAATAATAAAGTAAAGATGCATTAATAACGGCGGAGATTGAAGTGGCTATGGCTAAGCCAACATGAGCAAAATAGTAAGCAAAAATAACATTCAAAAACACATTGGAGACCATAGCGATCACACCTACCTTGACCGGTGTTCTGGTGTCTCCTCTGGATAAAAACACAGGTGCTAATATTTTTACGACAATAAAAGCGATTAATCCTGATCCATAAGCCATTAAACTCAGCGCGGATTGAGAAGCGGCAAAAGCATCGAATTCATCGTATTGGAATAAGGTGATGATTAGAGGCTCAGCGAGCAATACTAGGCCAGCACAAGCCGGTGCACCTAACAACAGTCCGATTTTTAAAGCGTAGTTAATGGTTCTGGTAAATTTTTCATCATCTTTGTTGGCATAATGTCGAGAAAGTTTTGCCAGTGCTACTGTCGCCAAGGCAATGCCGATTAGTGCCAAAGGCAGTTCTAAAAGACGGTCAGAATAATACAACCAAGTAACACTGCCACTGACCAAAAGTGTGGCAATCATAGTATCAATCAGCAGGTTGATTTGCGATACTGAAACACCAAACAGGGCTGGCAACATTCGTGTTTTTAAGGTTTTGACGGACTTATGGTTGCCACTGACTAAGTGAGGGAGTTTTTTGAGTTTAATGAGAAAAGGAATCTGAAATAGTAATTGAACAACACCGCCAAGCAGTACTCCCCAGGCTAATGCCATGATTGGTGTTTCTAAATATTGGGACAAATAAACCGCACTGAGAATCATCGATACATTGAGCAGTACAGGTGTAAAGGCCGGCACGGCGAATTTGTCATAAGTGTTTAAAATAGCACCTGAAAATGCGGTTAATGATATGAGTAGTAAATAGGGAAAGGTAATTCTAAGCATGCTTGAGGCCAAGTCAAATTTAGTTGGGTCAGCATCGAAGTAAAAGCCCCAAGCAAACATAAAAATAACCAACGGCGCTGCAATAACGGTAATCACTGTGATAGTAATCAAAATGGTTAGAAACTTGGTGCCAATGTGGTTGATTACATTTTGCACTTCAGCTTCATCGTGATTGGCTTTGGTTTCAACAAGGATAGGTACAAACGCTTGTGAAAAAGCACCTTCACCAAACAATCGTCTAAGAAAATTAGGAATTCTAAAGGCAACTAAAAAGGCGTCAGTAAGACCATTGGCGCCAAAATAGCGCGCAATAAAATAATCACGAACTAAACCTAATATGCGTGACAGAAAAGTCATCGCAGTAATGATACTGCTGGACTTTAAAAAAGATTTATCCATGAATTAAAAGGAAATTGTTATTCGTCTGTTGGGCCTCGCATGATACCAACTTTAGAACTGCGAATGCATTTAACAAACTGCATTACTTCAGGGCTATCAGATTCAGAGGCTTCTAAGTCTTCTAGTGCATGGTCAAGTAGTCGACCTTGAGATTCACGATACACCACTTTAAAGGCGCGTTTAATGGAAGCAATAGCGTTAGGTGAGAAGCCGCGACGTCGCATGCCTTCAGCGTTAATACTTCTGACGCGAGTTTGTGTTCCTGAGGCAACCATGTAAGCAGGGATGTCTTTATTAACCTGGCACCCCATGCCAATATAGGTATGCATACCAATCATGCAAAATTGTTTGACTAAGGTAAAGCCTCCTAAAATCGCCCAATCATGCACTCTTACGTGTCCTGCTAATGAAGCGTTATTAGACATAATAATGTGATTTCCTATTGCACAATCATGGGCAATGTGTACGTATGCCATTAGCATATTGTTAGACCCTACTCGGGTAATTGACTTTTCTTTTTCTGTGCCACGATTAACTGTACAAAATTCACGAATAAGATTGTCATCGCCAATGACTAAATTAGATTCTTGGCCCTCTTCATAAGTAATATCTTGTGGGTCCCCACCAATTGCAGCAAAGGAGTAGATGTGATTATTTTTTCCAATTTTTGTTGGGCCTTGTATAACAGCGTGAGATTCGACAATGGTGCCAGCGCCAATTTCTACATTTGCACCAATAACAGCATAAGCGCATATTTCCGCACTTTTGTGAATTTTAGCACTGGAATCAATGAGTGCATTAGGATCTATTGCCATGTTATTCTCCTCAAGATTTTTTTAAACTGATTCAGTCAGCTGCTTTTTGTGTGCACATTAGTTCGGCCGTAGTAACTACTGAATCATCTACTAAGGCTCTGCATTTAAATTTCCAAATACCACGTTTGACCGTCATTACTTCGACTTCTAATCGCAATTGGTCGCCCGGCTCTACCATGCGTTTAAAGCGAACTTTGTCAATACCGACTAGCATGTATATTTGCCCATCAATTGGTTTGCCGACTTCGGATTTAAATGCTAGAATTCCCGTGGCTTGCGCCAGTGCTTCAACAATCATAACCCCAGGCATAATTGGCTGATCGGGAAAATGACCGGTAAATTGAGGTTCATTAAAACTAACATTTTTTATGGCCACTAATGACTTACCTACTTCTAATTCCAGTACTCGATCAATTAACAAAAAAGGATATCGATGGGGTAAAAAGTTTTTTACATCATTAATGTTCATTTCCATGGTTATTTTCCTTTTAAATTTTTAAGTTTAATGTTTAAGTATTTGGTAATTTTATCAAGTTTTACTAGCCATAATCCAACATTCTGCCATTGTTTATGACTCATTAGTGGCATAATTCCAGTGTAGACACCTGGGGTTTTAATGTCTTTATCGACAGTGCTCTTTGCATTAACAACAACATCATCGCAAACATTAAGATGTCCAACAATGCCTACCATGCCGCCAATCATACAGCGTTTTCCTAGTGTTGTACTACCGGCAATGCCAGTATTAGCCGCAATGGCAGTATCTTGTCCAATAATAACATTATGAGCGATGTGAATTAGGTTATCAATGCGCACACCACTGTGTATTTCGGTATCCTCCAAGGTTCCCCTGTCAATTGCAGTATTTGCACCGATGGTTACATTATCGCCGATTACAACGTTGCCTAAATGCGCTATTGTGTGCCAACGGCCTTGGTTATCTCGTGCATTGCCAAAACCTTCAGAGCCAATCACTGCACCTGATGAAATAACCACATTCTTACCCAATAAACAACCTTGCAATATTGTAACGTTTGGATACAAATACGCATTATCTCCGATGGTAACGTTGTCTTCAATGATAGTATTAGGACCAATAACACAATCATGACCTATGATTACATTTTCACCAATAACGCAAGTAGTACTTATTTTGGCGTTGTTGATTTTTGCACTTGGATGAATACCTGCTTGATGAGTGATTTGTTTTTTAAAATAATGTGAAATTTTTGCAAAAGATAAATACA
>JGI26255J51710_1000588_pt1 | contig 14011 bp, 10 predicted proteins | sample SaaInlV_135m_DNA_2_FD_51710 | JGI IMG/M metagenome (IMG submission 51710)
AAGGTTCCAAAAACTTGCCAAGATAGCATTCACCCCACCTGAAGCCTTTGTCGTGCAGAGGCAAGTAAAAAAAATATTCTCTGACAGGTTAGAAATGGCTGCTGGTAAATTACCAATTAATTGGGGGTTTGCAGAGAATATGGCTTACGCAACTTTGTTAGATGATGGTTACCCGATTCGATTTACAGGCCAAGACATCAGAAGAGGGACATTTTCTCATCGGCATGCTGTTGTTTTAAATCAAAAAGATGGTGAAGGTTCCATGCCCTTAGTACAAATAGCAGAAAGTGCTGATACTACAATTGATATTTATGATTCACTTTTATCTGAAGAGGCTGTTTTAGGTTTTGAGTATGGTTACTCTGCTACGCGCCCTTCTGGATTAGTGATTTGGGAGGCTCAATTTGGAGATTTTGTTAATGGGGCACAAGTAGTTATCGATCAATTTATTGTTTCGGCTGAGCATAAATGGGAGAGGCTTTCAGGCTTAGTCATGCTCTTGCCTCATGGTTATGAAGGACAAGGTCCAGAGCATAGCAGTGCTAGGTTAGAACGATTCTTGCAGTTATGTGCAAATGAAAATATTCAGGTATGTGTTCCCAGTTCGCCTGCTCAGATCTATCACCTTTTGAGATTGCAAACAATTCGTAAAATGAGAAGACCGCTAATTATTATTTCTCCTAAAAGCCTGCTTCGAAATCCTCAAGCAGTATCATTAATAGAAGATTTAACCGATGGTCATTTTGAATACGTGATTGATGATCAGCACCCAAATCCAGAAAAAGTAGAAAAAGTTATTATGTGTTCAGGCAAGGTTTATTATGATTTGTTCTCAAAAAGAGAGGAGCTAGGCATTGAAAACGTTGCCCTAGTAAGAATTGAGCAACTTTATCCTTTTCCATACGACACACTTGAGAAAATAATTAAAGCCTACTCAAATGTAAAGAATTTTACATGGTGCCAAGAAGAGCCAAGCAATCAAGGGGCCTGGTTCAGTCATCGACATAGGTTGCAAATAGTCCTTGATAGGATTAATGGCAATCAAATCGAGTTAGTAAGTCGCAAGGCTTCTGCAGCTCCAGCAGTAGGTTTAAATAAGTTACACCATCAACAACAAGAAGCTTTAGTAACAGAGGCTTTAACATCTTAGAGAAAATATTATGTCAACTGAAATAAAATCACCCACATTTCCTGAATCAGTAGCGGATGGAACTATCGCAAACTGGGTAAAGAAAGAAGGAGAGCCTGTAAAACAGGATGAGGTAATTGCTGAAATTGAAACTGATAAAGTAGTTTTAGAGGTTGTGGCACCATTCGATGGAGTTATCTCAAAAGTTCTTAAGCCAGCTGGAGAGATAGTTTTAAGTGCCGAATTAATCGCAGAATTTAAAAAAGAATCTCAGTCAGAGATTTTAGATGTAGCTGATAGCCAGAATGCCCCAGCGCCATCGACCGAAGCTCAACAAAAAATTAAACCTTCAAAAGAAACTAAAACTAAAGAAAATGGCCCAGCTGTAAAAAAATTACTTAAAGAAAATCAATTAGATCATGAGAGTATTGAAGGTTCAGGAAAAGATGGAAGAATTACTAAAGCAGATGTAGTCAATCATTTAGATTCAAAAAATAATACACATCTTTCAGACTCTGGAGAAACAAAAGCTGCTATTAAAGTTCCAAGAAAGTCTGATGGCAGACAAGAAGAGAGAGTGCCGATGTCTAGATTGCGGTCAACAATTGCCCAGAGGTTGCTCAGCGTTAAGCAAGAAACTGCAATGTTAACAACTTTTAATGAAGTTGATTTAAAGCCAATTAAAAATATGCGTGCAAAATATGGAAAAGATTTTGAAGCAGAACATGGAGTAAAGCTTGGTTTTATGGGCTTTTTTGTTTTAGCTGCAGTACAGGCATTAAAAAAGTTTCCAGTGGTGAATGCCTCAATTGACGGTAAAGATATTGTTTACCATGGGTATCAAGATGTTGGTGTTGCTGTTTCCACTGAGAGAGGATTGGTTGTTCCAGTCATCAGAGATGCAGACAATTTAAGGTTGGCAGATGTTGAAAAATCAATTTTAGATTACTCAGAAAAAGCTAAAAATGGTAAGCTCTCAATTTCAGAGATGCAGGGCGGCACATTTACCATCTCCAATGGAGGGGTGTTTGGCTCTTTGCTTTCTACTCCAATTTTGAATGCACCTCAAACAGCAATATTAGGCATGCACACCATTCAAGATCGACCCGTTGTAATAGACGGAGAGGTTGTAATTCGACCCATGATGTATTTAGCTCTGAGTTATGACCATAGGTTGCTTGATGGGAAAGAAGCTGTAGCTTTTCTTATTGCTATCAAGGACCAATTAGAATCCCCAGAAAAACTTTTATTAAATATATGAGGCTTAAAAATGTATGATGTTGTTGTTATAGGAAGCGGGCCTGCAGGATATGTTGCTGCAATCAGAGCCTCTCAACTAGGGCTGAAAACAGCCTGCATTGAAAAATTATCTAATGATGATGGAAGCTCTCAGTTGGGAGGCACTTGCTTAAATGTTGGCTGCATTCCTTCAAAAGCTTTGCTTGATTCCTCGCATCGATATGCAGATGCTCACAATCATTTCTCAGAGCATGGAATTGAAGTTAGTAAGCCTAAGATAGATATCCCAAAAATGATGAATAGGAAGAGTAAAATTGTTGCTCAATTGACTTCCGGAGTTTCAGGTCTTTTTAAAGCCAACAAAGTAACTCAAATTTCTGGACAAGCTAAAATTATTGACTCAACTAAAGTTGAAGTTTCATTCGAAGATAATATTGAAATTTTAGACACAAAAAATATTGTTATTGCTACTGGATCCTCACCAATAAACATCCCAGTTGCAAAGATTAATTCAAATAACATTGTAGACAGCACAGGGGCTCTAGAGTTTCAAACAGTTCCAAAAAAACTTGCCATTATTGGTGCGGGAGTGATTGGGCTTGAGCTAGGAAGTGTTTGGGCAAGATTGGGATCTGAGGTTACTGTTCTTGAGGCTATGGATGATTTTTTACCCATGGCTGATAAAAGAATTGCAAAGGAAGTTTTAAGAGAATTTAATAAGCAAGGATTGAATATTAACTTGGGTTGCAAAGTTACTTCAGCTAAATCTAATAAAAAAGAAGTCATAGTAACTTATGAAAATGATGGAAATGTATCCAACATAACTGTTGATAAATTAATTGTTGCCGTGGGCAGAAGGCCAAATGCAGAAAATCTCTTTCATGATAGCTGCGGCTTGTCTCTAGATGATCGCGGTTTCATACCTGTCAATGATTTTTGTGAAACCGATATCAAAAATATCTGGGCAGTGGGAGATGTTGTAAGAGGGCCAATGTTGGCGCATAAAGCTTCAGAAGAAGGAATTATGGTTGTTGAAAGAATTGCAGGTAAACATGCAGAAATGGAATATGAACTTGTTCCATCTGTGATTTACACTCATCCAGAAGTTGCATGGGTTGGAAAAAATGAGCAAGAGCTTTCTGAAGAGGGTATAAAATTCAAAACAGGATCTTTCCCATTTGCAGCAAGTGGAAGGGCCTTAGCATCTGGAGAAAGTACAGGCTTNATAAAGGTTATAGCAGATGAAAAAACAGATACAATACTTGGCGTTCATGCATTTGGACCCTCTGCTGCAGACATTGTTCAGCAGGGTGTTGTTGCAATGGAATTTGGAGCAAGTGCTGAAGACCTTGGATTGACTATTTTTAGTCATCCTACTGTATCTGAAGCATTGCATGAAGCAGCGATGGCTGTTAATGGCCAGGCAATACATATAGGAAATAGAAAAAAATGAATCTTCATGAATATCAAGGTAAAGAGCTTTTTGCAAAATTTGGTTTACCCGTTTCAAAAAATAAGGTTATTACTTCAGCAGAAGATGTAGTTAACGCTTGCAGAGATATTGGGGGAAGTAGGTGGGTGGTGAAGGCTCAAGTTCATGCAGGCGGAAGAGGTAAAGCAGGTGGGGTAAAGCTTGTTAATACTCCAGATGAGGCGGTGGAGTTTGCAAAGCACTGGCTGGGGAAAAGATTGGTAACCTACCAAACTGATTCCAATGGTCAGTTAGTAAACTCAATCTTGGTTGAAGAATGTACCGATATTGATAAAGAGCTTTATCTAAGTGCTGTTGTGGATAGAGGAACTCAAAGAATAGTATTTATTGGATCTAGTGAAGGTGGAGTAAATATTGAAGAAGTTGCAGATAAAACACCGGAAAAAATTATCTATGAACCAATAGATCCGCTAACAGGGCCTATGGCTTTTCAAGCAAGAAAAATTTCAAAGGTTTTGGGGTTAAATGCTGATCAGTCTAAACAATTCTTAAAAATGCTACCTCAGCTTACGGATCTATTTATCTCACACGACCTTAGCTTACTTGAGATNAATCCACTGGTTATTACACAAGGCGGCAAGCTCCATTGTTTGGATGCAAAAATTAATATAGATTCCAACGCTGTNTATAGGCAGCCAGAAATTCAAGAAATGCATGATCCATCTCAAGAGGATCCAAGAGAGTCAGAGGCTGCAATGAACGATTTAAGTTATGTTTCCCTTGAAGGAAATATCGGCTGTATGGTCAATGGAGCAGGCTTAGCTATGGGAACAATGGATACAATTAAGTATTTTGGAGGATCGCCGGCAAACTTTTTAGATGTTGGAGGAACAGCAACTCAAGAGAGAGTGTCCAAAGCTTTCAAATTAATCTTAGCTGATCCGGAGGTTAATGTAGTTCTTGTAAATATTTTTGGTGGAATTGTAAGGTGCGATCTTATTGCTGAAGGTATTTTAGCTGCTATTGAGGAAGTCGGTGTCTCAATTCCAGTAGTGGTGAGATTAGAGGGAAACAATGCTGATATCGGCAGTGATATTCTTGCCAAATCAAATGCTGAAATTGTTAGTTTAAATAATCTTGAAGATGCAGCGAAAAAAGCAGTGGAGTTAAGTAAATGAGTATATTAGTTAACAAAGATACACGTCTTTTAGTTCAAGGCTTTACCGGCTCTCAAGCTACCTTGCATTCTGAGCAATCTATTGAATATGGAACCAATATTGTTGGTGGAGTTACCCCAGGAAAAGGCGGACAAACTCATCTTGGTGCTCCAGTTTTCAATTCAGTTCATGATGCTGTTGAGGCTGTTCAGCCAAATGCATCAATTATTTTTGTTCCAGCTCCTTTCTGCAAAGATTCAATTTTAGAAGCTGCTGACGCAGGCATTAAACTAATTATTTGCATTACTGAGGGCGTGCCTACTCTTGATATGCTGATCGTTAAAAAGAGAATTGATGAACTTGGCATTCAATTAATTGGCCCTAACTGCCCAGGAATTATTACTCCTGGAGAAGCAAAGTTAGGAATCATGCCAGGCAGTATTCATATGGAGGGTTCAGTTGGTATTATTTCAAGGTCCGGTACCTTAACTTATGAGGCTGTTAAACAAACCACTGATTTAGGTCTTGGTCAAAGTACTTGCGTTGGTATAGGTGGAGATCCGATACCTGGTACTTCATTTATCGACGTATTAAAACTCTTCGAGGCAGATGATCAAACCAAAGCCATTGTCATGGTTGGTGAGATTGGAGGTACAGCTGAAGAAGAAGCAGCAGAATATATTCGTGATCATGTTTCTAAGCCAGTGATTTCTTATATAGCAGGTCAAACTGCTCCAGCAGGAAAAAGAATGGGTCATGCAGGGGCAATTATCGCTGGCGGCAAAGGAACTGCAGCGGATAAAATTAAAAAACTAGAAGAATGTGGTGTGCATATTGCAGAAAACCTACTGCAAATTGGATCTAAGGCAAAAGAGGTTCTTGGTTAGACCTAGCTATAAACTTTCTACTGATATAGTTTAATCTTGGAATAATTAATGTTGAAAATGCGGTTAACCCTGCGATCATTCCAATCCATACTCCTGCAGCACCCATTGGTTCGTTTATACCTTTGTAAGTAAGGTAATAGCCTGCCGGTAGTGCAATAAACCAATATGTTAAAATTAGCATTAGCATTGGACCAAAGGTATCTTTATAGCCTCTTAAGCTTCCAAGAGCACCCATTTGCAATCCATCCGGTATCTGAAAAATTGCAGCAAATACCAATAAATTTATAGCAATGCTAATCACCTCAAAGTCAGAAGAGTAAAGTGAAACAAGAGCTGTGCTAAAAAAAAGTATTGCAAAAGTATTGAGGCATGCACCAAGTAAACAAATCAAAATTGCGACATAGGAGGCATACCTGGCTTGACGCATATTCTCTTCACCAACTAAATTTCCAACCCTTGTAGCAGATGCCAATCCAATAGACAGAGGTAGCATAAAAAAGACACTTGCAATATTGATAGCTACCGTGTGCGCACTAATAATCTTTGCACCAAGAGATCCAATAATTAGTGCTGCTCCTGAAAACATACTAAGCTCCACAAAGACCCCAAACCCAATTGGAAGCCCAAGCTTAAGAGCCTCAATTGTTGTAGCCTTATTAGGCGGTGAAAATTTAGAAAATAATTCTATAGGTAGATAATCTTTCTTTTTTAGCAATATGAGTATTAATACAAGCAGCTCTATTGTGACATTAATGGAGGTGGCAATTCCACATCCAACACCACCCATTGATGGTATGCCGAAATAACCATACACAAAGATAATATCCAATGGGATATTTAATAACATACCAATAAATGCTACCCAGAAGACTGGAAGGGTTAGACCCATACCCTCGCTGCAACAACGCAAGCAAGTAAATATCATATTTGCAACAAAGCCATAGGACATAGCTTTTAGGTAACCATCTGAGATTATTGCAATATCCTGATCAATATCAAAGAAAGGGATGAAGAAGCTTAAATTCCTGTAAGCAATAAAACCAATCAACCCTATAGCAAAGCTAACCCANAGTATTTCTCTGACCTTTTGACCAATTTCTNTATATTTTCTTGCNCCAAAAAGCTGGGCAACAATGGGAGTAACAGCAAATAAACATCCACCTAAAAGAAAATAGATTGGAAAAGATAGAGCATTCCCAATTGCAAGACCCGATAAATCGAGCGCACTTGCTTGTCCTGCGACAATTGTATCTGTGACACCCATACCCATATATGAGATCTGAGATCCATAGATTGGAATACCTATTTTAAGTAGTTGTTTTAGCTCTTTTAGTAATTTTTTCAAAAAAATAAACCCAGAAATTTCTCGGTACTTTATCATATAAGAACCATCTCAAAACGGAGAAATAAAATTAGAAAAGATAGTCGGCCATACTGGCTTAAAAAAATTATATCTAAACTAACCACTCGTTATNTAAATCACTTTCTTCGGCCTCAATTTAAAAATCTTGGAAAGGGAACGGCATTTTTTAAACCCCAATATATTAAGTTATTTGGTTCAAATATTTCAGTTGGCGACTTTCCAACTTTTATTTCTGCTCCCGATGATTACATCCAAATAACAAGCTGGGATGCCGGTGACTGGCAAGGTGTTGTTGATATTGGTAGCTATGTCTTAATTTCTCCAGGAGTGAGAATTATGGCAGCTGACAAAATTTCTATTGGAGACTCATGCATGTTTGGTCATGGTGCATGTATCACTGATGCTGATTGGCATGGAATTTATGACAGGACCAAAGTTGTTGGTGACCCTAAGCCTGTAGTTCTTGAAGAAAATGTTTGGGTTGGAGAGGATGCGATGATCTGCAAGGGCGTACGTATTGGAGCAAATAGTATTATTGGGGCTCGATCAGTTGTTACAAAAGATGTTCCAAATAATACAATTTATGCAGGTAATCCGGCGACATTTATTCGAAATTTAGANGATGGTCAATTTATTACTCGAAAAGATTTTTTTAAGGANCCTATTAAATTGGCTCATGACTTTGATTTACTTGATCAATACTCACTTGGTAACAATACTTTATGGGGATGGATTAAAAGTATTGTCTGGAGAGATAAAAGCCATTGATTAAGATCGCTTCAGACTCACAAATTCCGCATATTGAACAAAAGTTATCTGAGTTTTTTACTGATGAGTATTCGCTAAAATATTTTGAATTTGAGCAGCTTACCTCGAATGATCTCAGAGACGTGGATGCATTGTTGGTTCGATCATTGGTTCATGTAAACAAAGAGCTATGCAATGATTCACAAATTAAGTTTGTTGGCTCAGCAACTGCAGGAATCAATCACTTAGATACTCAATACCTAGACTGCCAAAATATTTCTTGGTCACATGCTCCAGGCTGCAATGCAAGTAGTGTTACTCATTATGTGATGGCTGCTTTAGGCGAGCTAATTCAAGAGGGCCTTTTTAATGTTCGCCAAAGTGTTGGAATAATTGGTTATGGCAACATAGGCAAAATGTTGTATCAATTACTTTCAGCTCTCAATATACAGGTATACGCTTGCGACCCTTTTTTAAAAGATAATCACTTGGTTAATATGGAAAAAATATTAGAATGCGATCTAATAACAATCCATGTTCCATATTCCTTAGAGGGAGCTCATCCAACCAGTGATCTAATCAACCAATCACACACCAGCATCTTAAAAGATAAAATTTTGATCAACACGTCTAGAGGAGGGATCGTTTCCGAGGAACTAGTTGCAGAATCTCAAGACTTAATTTATGTTGCAGATGTTTGGTTGGATGAACCAATCCCATCTATAACGACTGTTAAAAAAGCTTTTATCTCAACACCTCACATTGCTGGCTACAGTATAGAAGGCAAGCTAAACGGTTCCACTATGATTGCTAGAGAATGCGCTAGAGCTTTTAATTGTCTTAAAGAAAGTAGCCTTGCTAAGGATGACCTAATTGATTGGCCTCACGGCTTAAAAAATATTGTTCGTGATATGCATGGATATGGGTTTCCTGTTGCTGTATTTAAAAGCGAATTAGACTTGCAAGGTATCTCTGATAATTTTAAAAGTATTTCACCAAATAAGCTTGCTGATGAGTTTAAGAGCTTAAGAACTAATCACCCTCCGAGGAATGATTTCAATAAATATTCTTATAAAAATTTAATTGCTTTAGATGAATCCATAAACATAGATTTTTTTAATGCCATTCAAAATCTTTAATGTGGAAATAGAAAACTATTTTAGATAAAGGGAACTAGTGGGATATTACAACTTGCAATAATCGATAGAGCAAAAAATGTACCAACCACTTTTAAAATATTTCTTTTTTTCATATTAGTATTATTGCATGGTTAGGATGAGCATGAAATCTCTAAATCTTTAGCCCAGGCTGGAGATTTATTAGCAAAATTTTGATATTCCTTATGCTCTTCAAATGGCTTAGTTAAAATAATTATTAAAGTTTCTAACATAGAAAAATCACTCTCTTCCGCAGCATCAATAGCCTCTTGAGCCATGTAGTTTCTCAGGATAAATTTTGGGTTAACTTGCTTCATGGAGATTACTTTTTTATCTACAGATAAACCTTCTTTGGTATGTCTTTCTTGAAAAGAGACAATCCAGCTCTTTGCAATATCTGAATTTAGCTCTGGAGTTATTTTGTTGGTGAGGGCTTGTGTGAGATTTCTAAAAGTATTGGTGTAATCGAGTTTCTCAGATTCCATAATATCCAATAGACCTTGAATTAAAGCAGCATCCTCAGATTGCTCTTGCTCTAGACCTAGTTTTTTTCTGAAGAGTTCCGCCAAGGTATTTTGAAATATTTCTTCATATGTTTGCAGTATCTCGCCTTGAGCTTCTTCAGAAATCAGTGAGGAAAGGGCATGTCCTAGAGCAGAGCAATTCCAAAGACCAATGTAGGGCTGATTCTTAAATGCATATCTACCTTGATGATCAGAATGATTGCAAACATAGCTTGGCAAGTAATCTTCCATAAAACCATAAGGACCGTAATCAAAAGTTTCCCCTAAAATGCTCATGTTGTCTGTATTCATAACTCCATGATTAAAGCCACAGGCCTGCCAGTGAGCAATCATATTAGCTGTTTCCTTTACCATTACCTTAAAAAAATCTTCATATGAGTTGGGAGTCTGGAAAAAATAGTTAGGGTAGTTATTGATACAAAAATCTGCCAGAGCTTTTACATTTTCAGGTTTATTGTTGTAGTGAAAATATTCAAAGTTTCCAAATCTTATGTGAGTTTTTGCAGTTCTTGCAAGCATGGCTGCAGACTCACTCTTTTCTCTAATCACCATCTCATCGCTGCCCACAANCATCAAAGCTCTTGAGGTAGGAATTGATAGAGCATGCATCGCCTCACCGCAAAGATACTCTCTAATCACAGACCTTAGGACAGCCCGTCCATCTCCAAAGCGAGAGTAGGGAGTTTTTCCAGCACCTTTAAGGTGTAAATCTAATAAACCTGCTTCTGAGTATATTTGCCCAAGCAGCAATCCTCTCCCATCACCCAGCTGCTCAACATATTGACCAAATTGATGACCTGAATAAACCATTGATAATGGCTTTAAAGAATCTATTTTTTTTGTACCATTAAAAATTTTTAGAAGCTCTTGTTGATCAATATCCTGCATACCGAGCTCATTTTTCAAGATATTATTTTCAATAACAACTTTAGAATTATTGAAACCTTGCCACTCTTGAAGTGTGTAAAAATCTTCTGAAAGCTCAGAATAGGCATGAGTTAGAAATGGTAGCATCTACCCCTTGGCAATTTGAATTAAGTTGGCAACATGTTCATCTTTAGAATGGTCAGTTCCTAGGTGTTCAACTTCATTCCACATAGCAGCTGAACAAATAGGGCTAAGGTCATCTTTAAGTGCATTTGCTACTTCGATACCTGCCCCACAAAAGCCAAGTGTTTCAACCATCTCATCGGTAACAAGCGCAAACATCTCCTCCCATTTTCCTTCAATAGATAGTTTGTGAAGAGCTTCATTGATATCTTCCCAACCATGAAATTCTAGAGCTGGCTTATAGGTGCGGGTAGATGCATAAAAGCTTATTCTTGCAGCGACATTCCTTTTTGCAGTTTTTAAATCTTCTTCAGTTTCACCCGTGGCAATAAAACCACCCCAAAGTAATTCACATTCTTTGGGGTCCCTATTAGTTTTTTTAGCTCCCTCAGCTACTGCTGGTAAAATGACATCATTAATATATTGAAGAGAGCACATTGGATGCAGTAACAATCCGTCTGCTACCTCTCCTGCAATCCTAGCCATACCAGGACCCAAGCCAGATACATAAATAGGTGGCAGATCACAATCCATTGGAGGAGGTGTGAACATTGGAGTCATAAGAGTATGGGTGTAATGCTCTCCTTGAAAATCAAGTTTTTCACCTGTCTTCCATGTATTCCAAATTGCTTTTACTGCAAGAATATACTCTCGCATTCTTGGTGCAGGAGGTGACCAAGGAACACTAAACCTTCGTTCATTATGTCCCTTTACTTGAGTCCCTAAGCCAAGCTGAAAGCGACCATCTCCGTATGCTTGCAAATCCCAGCCCATATTAGCAACTGTCATTGGGCTTCTTGGAAAGGCGATAGCTAATCCAGTCCTTACAATCATTTTTTTTGAATGCTCTAGCCCAAGAAGCACCGGGAGGAAAGGCTCATTATTAAGTTCCCCAGAGACCAGCGCATCGTATCCAAGAGACTCTGCATGTTTAACTATCTCAACAGTATTTTTTGATAAACCAGGAATGTATGTTTCAACTCTCATATTTTTATTTAATTTTTAGTCTAGAATTTGCATAATTTTGTGCCCACTGATAGTTGGGCTTGCCCGAAGGAGCTCTTTCTATTAGCTCAGAAAAGATTAGTTCTTTTGGCATTTTATAACTTGCAATATATTTTGATGCACTTGTTTTAAGCTCATCTATGGTTAGTTCAGAAATTTCTCTTCGCTGGATTACAGCAACTACTTTTTGACCCCAAGTCTCATCCTTAACTCCAACAACAAGGCAATCAAAGACATTTGGATGTGCTTTAAGAGCCATTTCCACTTCTTCAGGAAATATTTTCTCACCACCCGAATTAATTGAAACACTTCCTCTTCCCAGCAAGGTCATTTGACCGTCTTTTTCATATTTTGCCATATCGCCTGGTATTGAGTATCTTTCTCCATTAACTTTAATAAAAGTTTTTTCAGATTTTTCTTTATCCTTGTAGTATGCAATTGGAACATGACCTTTTCTTGCGAGGTAGCCGATTGTTTCTGTATCGCTGGGATGAATAATTTCCAATGTCTCTAAATTTAATATTTCACTAAAATTAGGCTTTGTAAATTTGGGGCCACCACCTGAATCTTTTAATTTTCCANCTTTGGTATGAATATTTACACCTGTAGCNCCTGTCTCAGAGGAGCCCACTGCATCTATTAAAAATAAATTTGGTAGATAATCTAAAATCATATCTTTGATCGACGAGCTAAAAACAGATGCTGTGCTTGCTANGACTATTAAAGATGAGAGGTCCAAGCCTCTTTCTATGGCTGAGGGNAGGGCATCACAGAGGGGNCTTCCCATTGCATCACCAGTAATAGTTAGATTCATTACTTTTTCCTTAGCAATGACACCCCAAATATAATTAGCATCAAATGAAGCTTGATCATTAATAATAAACCTCCAACCTGAAAAAAATGCATTGAATGCTTGCCATTGGGCCGCTCCATGCATAAGAGGAGCTAAAGCGAGGGCAGTTGTCTGCTCTTGCAAGCACTTATCTGCAAAAGCTTCAGGAGAAGGGTATTTTTCTCCAGTTACAGCATCAATTCCACCACCCAAGGTCATAAGAACATCTTCCATTCGCCAAACCACACCTTTAGGCATTCCTGTAGTACCTCCGGTGTAGAGAATATACTTATCATCTCCCGATCGATCTATCGATGGTCTTGATTCACTCTCATTTTTAATCAGAGACTCAAAATCTAAACTATTTTGAATACTGCTAATTTTATTGGTTCCATCATCAATAGAAATAAAACTTTTTAACAAGGGCAAGTCATTTTTNATNTTATTTAATTTGTTACTAAATTGCTGATGAAAAAAAACTGCCTCCATGTCTGCATTTTCAATAAGATATTTCAACTCTTCCTCAACATAGCGATAGTTAATATTGATAGGAATTGCACAAAGCTTATAAGCTCCNAGCATTACTTCAAGCCATTCAATGCAATTAAAAGCATATATTCCTATGTGNCTACCTTTTTTGATTCCAAGATTTTTTAGAGCATTNGCTGCTTTGTTTGCTCTTACNTCTAGCTCTTTATATGTCAGCCTAGTTGCCCCTAAGATAACTGCCTCTCTGTCAGGAATCCTGTCAACGACGCCCTCAAAAATATCAGCTGCATTAAATTCCATTAGACTTTAGATGTATGGCCTTTCCAGTAAGGGTCTCTTAGCCTTCTTTTATATAGCTTTCCATTTTCGTCCCTTGGCAACTTATCAATAAAGTCTATGCTTCTGGGCAATTTCATTTTTGCTAAATTCTCTTGAGCAAATTCCATTAATTCTGTCTGCAACTGATCAGATTGATGATAGCNAGAGTTTAGTTCAACGACAGCTTTTACTTCTTCGCCCCATTCTTCATTAGGAATACCAAAAACTGCCACATCAGCAATAGCTGGGTGCATTAAAAAAGCACTTTCAATTTCTGCTGGGTAGATATTGGCNCCACCAGAAATAATCATGTCAATCTTTCTATCACATAAGAAAAGGTAACCTTCTTCATTNAAATAACCAATATCACCAACTGTAAAATAGACCTGATCATCAATTACTAATCTTTCTTTTTTAGTTTTAGCCTGATCACCTTTGTATTCAAACTTAGTAGCCTCACCCAGCTTCATGAAAACAGTTCCCTGCTTATCATTTTCAGCCTGGGCTCCATCTTCATTGATGATTTTTATTTCTGCTCCTGGCCATGCTTGCCCAACAGTTCCTGGGAATTTAGACCATGATTGTGCATCAACCACGGTTCCGCCGCCTTCAGTAGCTGCGTAGTATTCCCAAATAGAATTACCCCACCATTTAATCATTGCCTGTTTGGTATGAATAGGGC
>JGI26255J51710_1000593_pt1 | contig 13955 bp, 17 predicted proteins | sample SaaInlV_135m_DNA_2_FD_51710 | JGI IMG/M metagenome (IMG submission 51710)
TTACCTTGAATCATTTTTGGCCTACCAACGGCCACCACAAGAACATCTGCTTGTTTAATTTTATCGCTTAAATTTTTCGTTTTACTGTTACAAATGGTAACAGTTGCGCTAGCATTTAAGAGCTCTATCGCCATTGGGCGGCCCACAATATTTGAAGCACCAACCACCACGCAGTTTTTACCCGCTAAATCAATGCCCGTTATTTGCAGTAAGGTCATCACCCCTTTTGGCGTACAAGGGCGTAAAAAAGCTCTATTTTGCATCAATTTTCCAATATTCTCACTGTGGAAGCCGTCAACGTCTTTGGATGGATTAATCGCTTCAACGACTTGATTAGTGTCCAAATGAGAAGGCAGTGGTAATTGCACCAAAATACCATCAATCTTATCATCATGATTTAAACGATCAACTTCAGATAACAACTCGGCTTGGGTGATGTTTGCAGGTTTATTAATTTTTTCAGAATAAAAACCCACCTCTTTACAGGCGTTGTCTTTATTACGAACGTAGACAGCGGATGCAGGGTCATCACCAACTAAAATTACTGCTAAGCCTGGTTTGCGATCTAGCGTACTGACTTTGTCCGTAATTTTTACCCTTAATTCTTTTGCAATTTGTTTACCGTCAATAATCACTTCATTGCCTCTCTGGCTTTTTCCAAATCATCAATAGTGTCCACGCCATATCCAGTTGGAGCACAAGCCTTTTCTACATGCACATCAAAACCTTCATTGAGCACAGTGAGTTGCTCTAGCCTTTCAACTTGCTCGTAACGAGAACTATCCATGGTTAAGTATTGCTTGATAAAACTAGAGCGGTAGGCGTAAATGCCAATGTGTTTGAAACACAATTCAACGTCAAAATCATTATTTTCTCTAAAAGCAGGAATAGGAGAGCGCGAAAAATATAAAGCTTTTCCAAATTTATTAAATACAACTTTAACGCAATTAGGATCAAGGTATTGTTCTTTGTCTACAACTCTTTCGCATAAGGTAGCCATTTCCATGTTACTACTGGCTAAATTTTTTGCCACTTGTTTAATCACACTTGGCTCTAGCATCGGCTCATCACCTTGAACATTAACAATAATCTCCTCATCATCAATATCTAACAACTCCAATACCTCGGCAATTCTTGAAGTGCCTGAAGTATGGTAATCACCCGTCATGCAAGTACTGGCACCAAATTCTTTGGCAATGCTCTCAATACGCTGATCATCCGTGGCAATAATCACGCGCGATGCCCCACTGTTAACAGCATTCTCAAAAGTGTGTTGAATCAATGGCTTGCCATGAATATCTTGGAGTAATTTTGCCGGCAGACGTGAAGACGCGTAACGCGCGGGGATGATAACGGAAAAGTCCATCACTTAGTTTTTAGCTTACGCGCCTCTTCTTCTAATAAAACCGGAATTCCATCCTTAACAGGATAAGCCAAACCACTCTTCTCACAAATTAGCTCATCACCCACTTGCTTAAGTGGTTCCTTAGATTTAGGGCAAACCAGTAACTTTAATAAATCTTCGTCGATCATAATTTTGAACTCAATTGTTTTAAAAAATCATCACTTAAATCGGCTTCGACTTGTAAATACCACATCCGATCCGTTGCGAACTCTTTGCATTTTACACAATCCTTAGCGGTCATAAGAATAGGATGCCCGTCTGAAAATTCTAAATCTTTTTTTGAGTAGATGTAGTGATCAGCAAAAACATGTGGCAACACATGAACCCCAAGTGCATTCAAAGAATCAAAAAAACGCTGCGGATAACCAATACCAGCAATACCGTGACAGGTTTTATCTTTAAAAAAGTTCAATGATTTTTCCTTTCCCGTGCCTACATTAATAAATACCTTTGGTACTAACTCAGATGATATTTCACCTGCATGCAATGCACCATTATTAATCACAAAATCCACACTTTTTAACCTTGAAACTGATTCTCTCAAAGGTCCAGCTGGTAAAAATAAACCGTTGCCAAATCGACGTTTTCCATCAATAACAGCAATTTCAACGTCTCTACCCATGGCGTAGTGCTGAAGTCCATCATCACTGATCACCAAATCAACTTTATGATTGGAGATTAAATCCTTAACCGCCTGAGCTCGATCTTTATTTACCATCACCACGGCTTGGGTTTGTGTAGCAATCAGCAATGGCTCATCACCCGACTTACTGGCGTGAGTATTTTTATCAACCAACAAGCTTCCTTGTTGATGCGAGCCTTTATACCCACGCGACACCACGCCAACTTTCTTTCCTTGTTGTTTAAAGTGATCAACCAGAGCAATCACAATAGGGGTTTTTCCACTACCACCTACGGTAATGTTACCCACCACAATCACCGGCACATCAAAATGACGAACGGTGAGTAAGCCTACTTGATAAAGAAATTTTCTAAGCGTCGATAAAAAATAAAAAATGCCCGAGACTGGTAACAATAAGTAATTAACAAGTCCGCGGGTATTTAAATCCATTATTTAAAAATTTAGGTTTTTTAAAAATTCCTATTCAACGCATTCATCTTTAGTATTGTATCTGTCTTCTGAAAATCTTAATAAACCGGCAGAAGCAGTCAGTACTAAAATAGAAACCACCATAATCAATAAATTAAATTTATCGGTAGCCACGAGTGATTTCATATCAATCACCATAAATCGGGTGATAGCAGTAATGGCGATAAAGATTAAGAAAATTACAGGTAAACGATGTGTTTTGAAATAAATACCCACCATAGCACCGAGTTCTAAATAAATAAATAAAAGTAAAATGTCTTTAAGTGATGCAAAGCCAGAATCGTGTTGCATGATAATAAGATACTCACTCACCGCTGACCAGACAATGGTACCACCCACCACAAATAAACCTACCACATGAAAAACTTCAATCAATAAATCGCCCAATTGGTCAACTCTGTCTTTTATTGTCATTTTTACTCTCCCCTTTATTTACTTTTAAAGTGCTAATTATGACAAAATATCAGCACCATGAGTGTTGAATTTAATATTTCTAACCAATATTTACGTTCCAATCGTAAAAAAGGCTTTGTTTCCTTTATTTCTGGCGTTTCAATGGTAGGGCTTATTTTGGGTGTGATGACGCTTATCACCGTATTATCGGTAATGAATGGCTTTCATAAAGAGCTTAGAGACAGGGTTCTGAGCGCCATTTCGCATTCAACTATCACCGAATACGGCTCTACGTTAGACAACTGGCAAGAACTTCGAAATAAAATCAATCAACATCCTCAAGTGTTAGACTCATCTCCCTACATTGAACGCTATGGATTATTGAGCGCCAATGGTAGAGCGCAAGGTATTAGTGTACGAGGAATAATTCCAGCACTCGAAAAAAAGACATCCATCTTACTGGATAAAATCCAAAATGGAGTCTCAGACCTTTCAGGGTCTAATATTCTCATCGGCTCAGGTTTGGCATTGCAATTAGGTACAACCATTGGCGACAAAATTACCCTACTAACACCAGAAATATCTTCCAGTATTATTGGCATTCAACCACGATTTAAACGCTTCAACATCAGCGGAATCTTTGATGCCGGCATTAACGAATACGATAACAATTTAGCTTTTATTCATATTAATCAAGCACAAAAACTCTATTCCATGAAAGGACTGGTGTCTGGCATTCGTTTAAAGGTTGATGATTTATTCCAAGCCAAACAAATCACCAATGAAGTACTTAATAGTCTTGATGCTAATCGGTATTACGGAATTGATTGGACCAAGAAAAAGGCTAATTTCATCAAAGCCTTAAACCTTGAAAAGCAAATGATTGGTATTATCTTATCACTCATCATTGCTGTAGCAGCTTTTAACATCGTTTCGATGATGGTCATGGTGGTTACCGATAAAAAATCAGACATTGCGATTTTAAGAACCATTGGCATGACACCCAATCGCATTGTTAAAATATTTTTCTACCAAGGACTGACCATCGGTATCGTTGGTATCGTTGTTGGTGTGATATTGGGAATTTTACTTTCACTCAACATTGAATCCGTCGTTAGTGGAATCGAATCCATCTTAGGATTTCAATTTTTTCCCAAGGATGTGTTCTACATTAATCGCTTTCCTTCTGAAATTCATTTAACCGATCTGATTAAAGTAATCATTGGTGCGTTTGTTTTGGTTATTATTGCTTCCATTTATCCGGCAAAACGTGCGGGCAAGGTTGAAATTGCCAAGGTGCTGAATCATGAATAATATCATTGAATGTACCAACCTTCATTATAGCTACGGTAGTGGTCAGCAAGAAACACCGGTACTAAAAAATCTTAATTTAAGCATTGCTCAAGGTGAATCCATTGCCATCTTGGGGCAATCAGGCTGTGGAAAATCCACCTTACTCAATATACTCGGCGGCATGGATAAACCTAACAGTGGCACAATACTGATTAACAATACAAATCTAGCCAAGCTAAACGAAAAAGAAACAACCCAACTTCGTTCTCAGCATTTAGGCTTTGTTTTTCAATTTCACCACCTACTAAAAGATTTTAACGCACTTGATAACGTGGCCATGCCACTGCTAATACAAGGTGAAAACAAACAGACCGCCCAAGAAAAATCCAGACAATTACTTGAAAACATTGGATTGAAAAATAGAGCTGATCATCTCCCTGCAGAACTTTCAGGAGGTGAACGCCAACGCGTTGCTATTGCGCGCGCTTTGATTACTAATCCTAGTTGCTTGTTGGCAGATGAACCTAGTGGTAATTTAGATGCTAAAAATGCACTGGATATTTTGGAATTAATTATTCATCTAAATCAAACTCAGAATTCATCACTGGTAATTGTCACNCANGACGAAANGATCGCCTCNAAGATGCAACGTGTGCTGATTTTAGAAAATGGNCAACTTAAGCAATCTTAAAGTCGGTNCTTATTAAGGTGTTNTTTTCATCCACGTAGCATAGCTTTGGTGCATAATTNTTAAGCTCTTTTTCATCGTACTGCGCATAAGCCGCAATGATCAATAAATCACCCACATCGGCCTTGTGTGCGGCCGCACCATTCACAGAAATCACACCAGAATTGTCTTTGCCACGAATGGCATACGTGGTGAAACGATTACCATTGTTAATATTATAAATTTGGATTTGCTCAAAAGAACCAATACCGGCAGCATCTAACAACACGCCATCAATCTCACATGAGCCTTCATAATCCACTTCACTGGCGGTGGTAGTAACACGATGGAGTTTAGCTTTTAGAAATATTCTTTGCATGATGCGTCTATTTTAAAGTAAATCAAGTTAGGGGTTTTATAAGTATTTTTCGAGTATTTTTATTTTCTACAAGGCAAATATTAAAAATACAAAGGCGCGTAGTAAAGCTACGTAACTGAGTATTTTTTAATATTTAACGCCGTAGAAGATGAAAAGACGAAGTAAAAATTATCCTAAAAATTGGATCATGATGCCGGCGGCAATCGCTGAACCAATCACACCAGCAACGTTTGGCCCCATGGCATGCATGAGTAAGAAATTGTGAGGATTAGACTCCAAACCTACTTTGTTAGACACGCGCGCCGCCATCGGCACAGCCGATACACCAGCAGAGCCAATCAGAGGGTTGATTTTGTGTTTACTGAATACATTCATGAGTTTTGCCATTAATAGCCCACAAGCTGTACCAATGGCAAAAGCAATCATGCCTAATACTAAAATTCCTAAAGTTTCTGGCTGTAAGAACTTATCGGCCATCAATTTTGAGCCTACCGCCAAACCCAAAAAGATGGTAACAATGTTGATGAGTGCATTTTGAGTGGTATCACTCAAACGATCGACCACACCCGATTCTTTCATTAAATTACCAAAAGCAAACATACCTAACAATGGCGCTGCATCCGGCAATAATAATGCCACTAGCATTAACAACATAACCGGGAAAATAATTTTTTCAACTTTTGAGACTTCCCTTAACTGCACCATTTCTATTTTTCGCTCTTTCTCAGTGGTTAATGCCCGCATGATCGGCGGCTGAATCAGTGGCACTAAAGCCATGTAAGAATAGGATGCAACGGCAATCGCACCCAGTAAATCAGGGGCTAGTTTCGAAGCCACGTAAATACTGGTCGGCCCGTCTGCACCACCGATAATACCAATCGCGGCAGCGTCGGTTAAACTAAAATCAAAGATGCCTACCGCCGTTAAGCCAATTGCACCCAATAACGTGGCAAAAATGCCGAACTGTGCGGCCGCACCCAATAACAAAGTTTTAGGATTGGCCAGTAACGGGCCAAAATCCGTTAACGCTCCCACACCCATAAAAATAATCAATGGGAATGCGCCCGACTCGATGCCCACTGTATAAAAAATATGCAAAATACCATTGCCCTCTGCAATACCGGCACCGGGAATGTTGGCCAAGATTGCACCAAAACCAATCGGTAATAACAACAATGGTTCAAATTTTTTAACAATGGCTAAATACAAAAGCAACATGCCCACTAACAGCATTAAACCTTGACCCCAAGTCATTTGATACAAGCCAGTATTTAACCAAAGTGTATTAAATTGCTCCATAATTAATCGAAACTTCCCTAAGCAATGGTTAATAAAGTTTGGCCAACCGTGACAGAATCACCCTCTTTAATGCTGATATCAACCACAACACCGCCTTTAGCAGCTCTGATTTCGGTCTCCATTTTCATGGCTTCTAAAATAACCAACACATCGCCCTCAACAACTTTTTGGTGTGATTCAACCATTACTTTCCAAATATTACCGGACAACGGCGCGCCAATGGCTTCACCCTCTGTCGGTGTGACTTCATCGGCTACAATTTCTTTTTCAGTGGATGCTGATGCTGGAGCACCGTCATCCGAAGAGGCTTTCATCGAAGTAACATTGCCACCAGCCGAAACCTCAACTGTGTACGAAGCACCTTTAAACGATACGGTGTAAGTTCCCTCTTCACTGTCAGGCTTAGCACAAGTATCAACAACTTGTGGTGCAGGTTCGAAGAAATCAGGATTGTCTCGATTTTCTAAAAATGAAATACCAACTTGTGGAAACAAGGCGTAAGTCAATAAATCGTCAATCTTATTTTTTGCTAAAGTAATGCCTTTTTCAGCCACAATGGTGTCAAATTCTTGCTCAAGAATATGCATCTCTGGGGCGATGTTGTCGGCCGGTCGGCAAGTAATTGGATGTGAGCCTTCCAGAACTTTTGCCTGCAAGGCTTTGTCTACTGGAGCTGGTGTTGATCCGTATTCACCTTTTAAAATACCAGCAGACTCTTTGGTAATGGTTTTATAACGCTCGCCCGTTAATACATTTAGAACCGATTGAGTGCCTACAATTTGCGAAGTTGGTGTTACCAGTGGAATATAGCCTAAATCTTTACGCACACGAGGAATCTCAGCCAACACTTCATCCATCTTATCGGCTGCATTTTGCTCTCGCAATTGATTTTCCATATTGGTCAGCATGCCACCCGGCACTTGAGACAACAAGATCCTAGAGTCCACCCCTTTTAATGAACCTTCAAACTGAGCATATTTACAACGAATCGGCCTAAAGTAGGCATCAATTTCTTCTAATTTTTCCAAATCAAGCCCTGTTTTTCTAGGACTGTTCTCCAAAATTGACACAACGGAATTAGTTGCTGAATGACCATAAGTCATACTCATAGAGCCAATCGACGTATCGACACGATCAATACCTGCCTCAACCGCTTTAATAATACTAGCGGTAGATAAGCCTGTTGTAGCATGAGCATGCAGTTGGATTGGAATATCAACGGCCTCTTTTAATTGTTTAACCAAATCGTAAGCCACATACGGTTGTAACAAACCAGCCATGTCCTTAATGCACAAAGAATGTGCACCCATGTCTTCAATCTCTTTTGCCATGTCAATCCACATCTGTGTTGTATGCACGGAGCTTACGGTGTAAGAGATTGTACCTTGGGCATGCTGACCTAGTTTAATGGTTTGATCAGTGGCAGTTTTAAGATTGCGCATGTCATTCATCGCATCAAAAATACGGAAAACACTCACACCGTTTTCAACACACTGATCTACAAATTTGCGCACCACGTCATCACTGTAATGACGATAACCTAATAAATTTTGCCCTCTAAGCAACATTTGCTGAGGTGTTTTAGGCATGACTTTTTTAATCTCACGGATTCTATCCCAAGGGTCTTCACCCAAATAACGAATGCACGAATCAAAAGTGGCGCCACCCCAGGACTCCATCGACCAATAACCAATTTTGTCTAATTTTTCAGCAATCGGCAACATATCATCAATACGCATGCGAGTTGCAAATAACGACTGGTGCGCATCTCTAAAAACCAACTCAGTAATTTCAACCTTCTTACCTTGAGAGTTATTAGATTTAGTGGTAATATTTTTTAAGAACTTTAACATCCAGTTTATGCTCCTCTGTGCAGCTTAATGGCCTGTTCAATAACAAACTTAGTTTCTTCATCTAATTCATCTTTTAAGCTTAAATTATCGTTATGATGAGTATCATCATCCGTTTGTTTGTTCATTTTTTGAATAATAATGGACATCAATTTGGTAACAAACACCAATAAAGTCAAAAACAAAAACACAAAACCCATGCCAAATAAGGTTAGGTTGATTGCTTCTGCTATAAGATCAGGTTGTTCCATATTTATTCATTTTATGCTAATTTGGTACCGATGGACGGAATCGAACCGTCACTCCCGAAGGAACCGGATTTTGAATCCGGCGCGTCTACCAATTCCACCACATCGGCTTATTTATGTCTAAAGGTAATTCTTCCTTTGGTTAAATCATAAGGCGTCATTTCTACCGTGACTCTATCACCCGGCAAGATTCGAATATAGTGTTTGCGAATTTTTCCAGAAATATGCGCCAACACACTGTGCCCATTTTCTAATTCAACAGTAAAAGTAGTATTGGGTAGCTTTTCTTTAACCACGCCCTCTAACTCAATGTAATCGCTTTTTGACATTCTATTATCTTTATCTCAACTAAGTAAATTGAATAATTTTACCCGATTGTAGCGTGTTAAGCACAAAGATGGAAAACCTATGTACCGATGCTAATCGGTTATAATTATGGCATTTTTATAGACAAGCCGAAGTATTAATGAAAATAAGTTTTGAATTTTTTCCACCAAGAACCGACCAAGGAAAACAAACTTTAACGCAAGTTCGAAAAGAATTAAGCGCCATTGATCCTGAATACTTTTCAGTCACGTTTGGTGCAGGCGGTAGTACACAAGATGCCACACTAGAAACCGTATTGAACATCCAACAAAATGATGGCATTCCGGCTGCACCACACCTGTCCTGTATTGGCTCTGAAAAGAGCAAAATAATCGAACTGCTTGATCAATATAAAACAGCGGGGATCAATCGTATTGTTGCCTTACGTGGCGACATCCCTTCAGGTGTGCGCGACATTGGCGATTTTCACCACGCCAATGAATTAGTCGAATTTATCAAAACCCAATACAACGATCATTTTCACATTGAAGTTGCTGCCTATCCAGAAATGCACCCGCAAGCAAAAATATCACCACCGACTTAGAGCATTTTGTTAATAAAGTTAAAGCCGGCGCAAGCGGTGCAATCACGCAATATTTTTACAATGCCGATGCCTACTTTAGATTTAGAGACGAGGCCGAGAAAGCGGGTGTTAATATCCCCATTACACCAGGTATTATGCCCATTACCAATTACACACAATTGGTTAGATTCTCAACCATGTGTGGTGCTGAAATTCCAAAATGGATCTTAGAAAGACTTAAGCTTTATGAAAATGATTTAGATTCACTTGCTGAATTTGGAACGGAAGTAGTGGCTAATTTGTGTCAAACACTCAAAAATCAAGGAGTGGATGGTTTTCACTTCTATTCAATGAATCGAGCACAACCATCGTTAAACATTGCTAAAAACCTAAAATAGGCTTATTCAGTGTGCTTGGTTTTTGACCCAGCCTTGCAGTTTGTGCAATGCTTCTTTGTCCTGAGCATGGCAACATTTTTCTAAAACATCCAAACGCTCACCCAGCTCTTCGAACACCATTTCATAATGTTGATTTTTAATTTCTTCTTTGTAAATCTTGGTTTTCAATGAAGCAACAATCTCCATTAAGGATTTTTCATTTTCAGACTGAGTAAAGGCCGCAGAACTTGACTTAAACATTGCATCGTCTTTAATTTGTTGCATTTTTTTCAAACGCTTGTCTTGTTCAGAATCCACACCTGCATTAGGATAGGCCAACCTTAAGCTATCAATAGTGACATAACCTTCGTGCGTTTGTAGCTTGCCGCTATTAATTTGATCCTGAATATCAAAACGACTGATTCCCAGCATACGTGCTGCTTTGGAAACACTTAGCTTAACCATTTTACTTTTCCCTCATAAAAAATAAAATACAGTTGACAAAATAACTTGGTTTTATCGATTTGTCAAGTATTTATGCACCTTATTCAATCAAACCAATTGCCTGTACAAGTCCGTTATCATTAGTTTGAGGGGCGACTTCCACGCGATTAAAGCCAACGGATTGAGCATAAGTTTTAATTCTATCGCTAAGCACTACTAATGGATACTGTTTAATGTGTGCCATCGCATCGGCGTTTATCTGCTCTATTATCGACATCATGGTTGATAAATTCTCAACACTGGTTATGGTGATCACACCCTCTTTGCTAGAAAGAAATTGAGTCAATGACTCTGCATGCAAGGTTTTTACATTACACCGAACGCGCCGATAAACTTCAATGTATTCAACCACATTGTTGCTGCCCAAGCCTTCTTTTAGAGTCTCTCTACCGCCCTTTCCTCTAAAAATTAAAATATCCTTGTTGGATAATTTTTTCACCTCTCCCATTGCCAACAAGGATTCACTGGATGCTTTGTCTTGTGGAAAAGCGTCAACTTTAAAACCATGATGATCCAATTTTTTGGCCGTGGCAGCACCCACTGCAAATATTTGATCATGGTTATGATCCAAAGAACTTAATGCCTCTAAACCGTATTCAACTGCATTGGCACTAATAAAAATAACCACGTCATAACGCTCTTTTAGTGGGGCACTTTTTAAGGCTTCAATTTTTAAAGTTGGAAATAAAATGGCCTGATGACCACTTTCATTCACCAAAGCCTCTAGTGATTTAACTTGATTCAGCGGGCGTGTTAATAAGACGTTCAATAGCCTAACATCTCAGCAATGATACGAACTTTGTTCAGCACTTCACTCTCGGCAAATTTGCAAATCAATATTGTTCTGGTATTGATACTAGCCGCATCTTCTAAATAAGCCCTAATTTGCTTCTCATCCCAAACCTCAGAGGAATAAAAAACGGGCAATTGATTAAAATACAAATTCTTACCAGCAGCCGACTTGTGTTTTAAACCTAATTTAAGCGCCTTATCCGACTGAAAACAAACCCGATAACCATCTAAAAAGCTCATCACCTCATCCGATGGAGTTTGGTCAATCTCGCAAAATAGTGTAAATTCTTGCTTATACTCACCCACATAGACAATAACGAAGCTAGCTGCTTAGCATTCATTAATTGCGCTTGCTTAATAGACAAACCAGTTCAAATTCTTCTTCAGAATCAGACAACTCTTCAAAAATTAAATCTAAGTCTTCATCGCTATCAATTGGCAAAGACAGCGCCTTAAACAAAGTTGAGTAATAATCAAAACGCCACTCTGACGGCAAATCATCGGGATAAAAATCATCCTGAAGATTTAATCCGCTTCGACCAATTAAAAATTCTGTTTCGTTCATCAAGTTATAATAAGTAAAAGTTTTAATACACCAAAACCATGACGGATATTCTACTACCGATTGTTGCGCTCATATCAGGATTTATTCTTTTAATTTGGAGTGCCGACGAATTTACTGAAAACGGCGCAAAAATTGCCAACGTATTTAAGGTGTCTCCCTTGGTTATTGGGCTTATTATTTTTGGCTTTGGTACCTCTGCCCCTGAAATGTTGGTTTCTGGATTGGCCGCCATGGACGGCAACACTAGCCTAAGCATTGGCAATGCCATCGGCTCCAATATTTTTAATATTGCTCTGGTACTTGGTATCAGCGCCATTATTATGCCCATTGAAGTGAACGAGGATATTCTCAAAAAAGAGTGGATATTTTTAATGATTGCCACGCTGTGTGCAGGATTATTGCTATTCGATCAGCGCCTTGACTTTATTGATGGTTTAATTTTACTTACTCTACTGGTTTTATTCCTTGGCTACACTTTTAAAGAAGCAAAAAACAAAAAACATCATGAATTTGACAACCTTGAACAAACGATAGACAAAAGCCAAACTACTAAAATTTGGGTCATGCTGTTCATTGGACTTGTGGTGCTAATATCAAGCGCCAAGCTAGTGGTTTGGGGTGGCACTCACCTTGCGCAGTTTTTTGGGGTTTCCGATCTAATCATAGGTCTAACCGTAGTAGCACTAGGCACCAGTTTGCCAGAATTGGCCGTTTCCATTAGCAGCGTTCTCAAAAAACAATTTGAAATGGTAGTGGGCAACGTCATTGGCTCAAACCTATTTAACACCATTGCAGTGCTTGCTATTCCTGGACTTATCCACCCTTCCGATGTACCAATGCAAGTCATGAGTAGGGATTATCCGGTCATGCTTTTACTTACTATTTTACTGTTCTTCGTTTCATACAAATTCGGCAAAAAATACATTATTAATCGTTTTGAAGGCTTTGCTTTAATTGGTGTATTTAGTTTTTATATGTGGCAATTATTTTGAAAATACACCTTAGTTCAGAAAATAAAACCATCTCTTTTTCCCAGCAATTAGCCAAGTGCTGCGAATCTACTCAAAACTCTATTGTTATTTACTTAATGGGTGATTTAGGCGCTGGAAAAACCACGCTTGCCAGAGGATTTATTCAATATTTTGGATTTGAACGCGTTAAAAGCCCTACTTACTCTTTGGTGGAAAGTTACCAGAATGAATCCATCAATATTCACCATTTTGATTGCTATCGCCTTAGCGATCCAGAAGAACTCGACTACATCGGCATACGCGATTACCTCGATGCTGGGCACATTCAACTCATTGAATGGGCAGAGTTGGGCAAGGGCTCCATTGCCAAAGCTGATTTAACCATTGCACTGGAAGGCTTTGGTGAACAAAGAGACCTTTCAATCAGCACACACACTCAAACAGGCAAACAACTACTGCAATGCGTCAGCTCTTAATTGTTCTTCTTAGTTATTTATGCATGGTTAGTGCTTATGCTGACAGCAAAACCACCTTGTACGATTTTAGATTTTGGACATCGCCAGAACGCACCAGAATTGTGATTGATGTAGAAAAAGGGGTTAGATTTTCAATCAAAAAAGACAAAAAGAAAGTAACGCTAAGCGTTAAAAATGCAAAACTACTTAACAGTACTTACGATAAATTATTCTTTAAAGATAAGCGCATTAAAAAAACTAACATTAGGCGTGACAAAAATACGTTGTTATTTTTATTTAAAACCTTAGGTGACTACACGGTTAAAAGCTACACCTTAAAACCCAACAAAAAATACAAACACCATCGATTGGTGGTTGATTTATACGACAAAAAATCCAAAGTCGTTAAAAAGAAAACAAGTAAAAAACCAATCAAGCAAAAAATTAAAAAGCCACTGAGTGCTAAATCTAACAAAAAAATTATTCTAATCGATCCTGGTCATGGTGGTGAAGATCCTGGAGCCATTGGTTATAAACACTCAAGAGAGAAATACATCACCTTGAAAATTGCTAAAAAATTAGCCAAAAAAATCAATCAAACCAAAGGCATGAAAGCCATCCTTACTAGGCGAGGTGACTACTACGTAGGCCTCACTAAACGCATCAGAATCGCACAAGCTAACAATGCCTCGCTGTTTATTTCTATTCATGCCGATGCTGTTGAACGCAGAAGTGCGAGAGGCGCTTCAGTCTATAC
>JGI26255J51710_1000729_pt1 | contig 12488 bp, 9 predicted proteins | sample SaaInlV_135m_DNA_2_FD_51710 | JGI IMG/M metagenome (IMG submission 51710)
CCATTCATTATTCCCTTATTATGAGTAACAGCTCTATTTATATCAATTTGAGCTATATCAAAAGCACTTTTAAATTTTGACGCAAACTCTCTGGAAGGTAANCCTTCAATAGTTCCTAACTCATCTAAATTACACTCAACNGAAGCTTCAACTAGACAATCTGGAGTATAATTTGATAAAATTGACATAATTATTTTAATATCTTTTTCGGAATCTTTAAAGTAATTAGACTTTATAATTAACTCCTTGAAAGTTTTTGATATTTTTTCTAAACATGAGTTAATAAAATTAGCTCCCATAGAATCTACTGTAATGAAATCTACCGATAATTGTAAATAATCTTTTAAGTCACTTGATTTGTCAATCAATTTAATTTTCTTAATTCCACCACCTCTAGCTCGCATTCTTTTTGTTATTTCATCTGTTGATTTGATTAGATCTAATACATTATCATTTATCAACTTCTCAAGAAGTTTTTTCTTCCCTTTGAACATAAAATGTATTTGACCATTTTTTAGATTGTTGATTATATTAGATTTAAATCCTCCTCTTTCGAACCAAAATTTTGACGAGTTAGATAATGCAGCAACAACAGAACTTTCTTCTGTAACTAAAGGAATACAATAATTTTTATTATTTATCAGAAAATTAGGAGATACAGAGTATGGTAAATAAAAATTTGAAATACTATTTTCAGAAAAAGAATTGTGTAAAGATTGAATCTCAGTATCATTATTTAAATACGAGTTTAAAATTTTTTTAAACTCACTGGATTCATTTAAAAAATTTGAACTAATCCAACTGATCTTATCTTCTCTAGAAAGTTTCGAAAAACCAATTATTTTTTCTGGCATAATTTTCTTTACTTTATGTAAATATAAGTGAAATCAATCTCAATTTAATTTAACTAATCAGCAACTATGGAAAAAGTAAAACTCTTTAATGGTGATGAAATAAATCAAAGAACCATCTTAGGTCATCCTTCAGGTCTTTTTACTCTTTTTTTTACTGAGATGTGGGAAAGATTTTCTTATTATGGAATGCGTGCAATACTTGTATTGTTTCTTATATCATCTCTTGACAATGAAGGGTGGGGTTGGGAAAGAAAAGATGCATTATTATTATATGCCTGGTATACGGGACTTGTTTACATTACACCAATTTTTGGAGGGTTACTTGCTGATAAATTTCTTGGTTATAGAAAAGCGGTTGTTATTGGTGCTTTATTGATGACTTTAGGACATGCAGCCATGGCTTTAGAAGTTTTTTATGATTTTTATTTATATGTTGGATTAAGTTTTTTAATAGTGGGTAATGGTTTTTTTAAACCTAATATTAGTTCAATGGTTGGTCAGATGTATAAAGACCAAGGTAAAATAAAAGATGCAGCATATACAATCTTTTATATGGGTATTAACTCTGGTGCCTTTTTAGGTATTCTTTTATGTGGTTATATAGGTGAAACAGTAAATTGGCATTATGGTTTTGGTTTAGCAGGAATATTTATGTTGTTTGGAATGCTTCAATTTCATTTTGGTCAACAAATATTTGGAAATATTGGCTTACCTGTTAAGAAGAGTGATGACAAAGAAAAGATTGCCACTGATAATAATGTATCTCCTAAGACAATTAATGATAGATTAATTGTAATAGGTATTTTTTCATTTGTAACAGTTTTCTTTTGGTGGGGTTTTGAACAAGCTGGAGGTAGTATGACAATTTTTGCAAATGATTATACAAATAGAGATTTAGTAGGTACTGGTGCTTTAATCTTCAAGATTGTGAATTCACTATTGACAATTGTTCCAATGATTATTTTAACAATTATTCTTTATTTATTATTTAAAAATACATTTGAAAAGTATGCTGTTTCAAACCTATTTTTAGCTTCAAGTTTTGTTATCATTTGGGGTATTGTTATTTGGATGTTACTTAGAGAATTTTCTAAAGATTCAACTGCAGTTCCTGCATCGTGGTTTGCTATTTTAAATTCATTCTATATTATAGTATTTGCTCCTGTACTTTCAAAACTATGGCAGTCAAAGTTTAATCCATCTGGCCCTGTAAAATTTGGTATAGGTTTGATGCTTTTAGCTTTTGGTTTCGGAATCCTTTCATATGGTTCAATTAATATTCCATTAGGAGCAGCTTCTGCGTCACAAAGTATGATATTCCTAATTTTAGCATACTTATTTCATACACTAGGAGAGCTTTGTGTTTCACCAGTGGGACTTTCATACGTTAGTAAATTAGCTCCTCAAAAACTTGTTGGATTGATGTTTGGTGTTTGGTTTGTAGCTAACTTTATAGCAAATACTGCTGCAGGTATAACAGGTAGTTTTATTGATCCTATAGTTGAAGACTACGGTATGTCAGTTTTCTTTTTAATTTTTACAATTTTACCTGCTTTTGTAGGACTAATGATGATACTAGCCAATAAGAAAATTATTGTCATGATGCACGGAATTGAATAATTTATTATTAAGATTCAATTATCGAATTAGCAATATTATTTGAGGTTTTATCTAAAGATAGTATAGAATGTAAATTAGAATAATTATCAAGCATTCTTGATCTTCTTTGACCACTAATAATTTTATTAAGCTCTTTATGTAGTTTATTTTCAGTTAATTGACTTTGAATTAGCTCTTCAACAACTTCCTTTTTTAATATTATGTTCACAAGTGAAATAAAATCAATTTTTACAAATGTTTTCCCAATCAAATAACTCATTAAACTGGTTTTGTAGCAAACTATTTGTGGAACTTTAAAAAGAGCACATTCTAATGATGCTGTTCCACTAGTGACTATTGCTGCTTTTGAATTAGATAGCAAGTCATATGTTTGATTATAAATCACATTTATACTCTTTTCTTCTGCAACTTTATAAACATTCTTTTCTACACTTTTAACTCCTGCTATAATAAACTGATATTTTAAAAAATGTTTTTTTAATTTCAAAAATATAGGCAACATTGTATTAATTTCTTGAGTTCTACTCCCAGGCAGTAATGCTATTATTTCCCTTTCGTTTGATATTTTATTATTACTATAGAATTCAGTATTTGGTTTAAAATTATCAATTTGTTCAATAAGTGGATGACCAAAAAATTCAGATCTCATGTTGTGTTGATCTTTATAGTACTCCTTTTCAAATGGAAATATTACATAAAGTTTATCTATACTATTTTTAATAGTCTTTATTCTATTTTCTTTCCAGGCCCATATTTGAGGACTTATATAATAATAGTTTTTAAAACCCTTTTTTTTTGCCCACTTACTAATTACCAAATTAAAACCAGGATAATCAATATAAATAATTCTATCTGGGTTAAATTCACTAATGTCTTTTTTACAAAAATTAATGTTTTTCCAGATGGTTAGTATATTTTTTAAAACTTCATAAAATCCCATAAAAGCAAGCTCTTTAATGTGCTTTACATTAAATCCTCCACTAAGAATCATTTTGTCTCCCCCCCAAAATCTTATGTTTGCTTTCTTATCAATTGATTTAATTTCATCAATTAATCTAGAACCATATAAATCTCCAGATGCTTCTCCAGCTATTATATAATATTTCATTTAAAATTCCATTCATTTAGATTTTGAATGGCATGATGAGCAGTTAGATCAAATTTAACAGGAACAATAGATATATAATTTTGATTTAAAGCCCATTCATCAGTGTCTTCTCCTTTATCTCTATTAACAAATTTTCCAGTTAACCAATAATATTCTTGTCCTAAAGGATTTTTTCTTTTATCAAATTCTTCATCCCAGAACGCCTTTGCCTGTCTACATATTTTAACGCCTTTAATTTTAGATTTATCAACTGATGGAATATTTACATTAAGAACAACTCCATTTGGAATTCCATTTTTTAATGCAGTTAGAGTAATTTTCTTAATAAAATCTTTTGATTCATCAAAATTTGCATTCCACTTGTAATCAAGAAGAGAAAAACCTATTGCAGGCACCCCTTCAATTCCTGCTTCTATAGCAGCACTCATTGTACCTGAATAAATTACATTAATTGATGAGTTTGATCCATGGTTTATACCAGAAACACATAAATCAGGCTTTCTAGGCATTAACTCATTGATTGCTAACTTAACACAATCAGCAGGTGTTCCTGAGCAACTATACTCTACGGTCTTAGAATTCTTTGATGTAATTCTTGATGTGTGAAGAGTTGAATTTATAGTTATGGCATGTCCCATTCCAGACTGGGGACTGTCAGGAGCCACAACAAACACATCACCAATCTCCTTCATTACACTAATTAAAGTTCTAATACCAGGTGCGTTTACACCATCATCATTGGTTACTAATATTAGTGGCTTAGACATAAAAAAATATTTAATGTAAAGATATAAAAACGATTAACTCATTTAACTTTAACATAAACTTTGGTTCTATTCTGCATTGTAGAAGTTTTTTTTAAATTAATTTAGCAATATGTTTTTAAGAATATTTGGATTTATAATTTCTGGTATTATCTCATTAGTAATTTACTTTGAAGTCTCCAATGTTAATTTTTCAAGTGATGAGCCAAATAAAGATAGACTTCTTGTTGATCTTGTTTCCTATGTCCTAGACAAACTACATTATGATCCTCAAATTATTAATGATGACTTTTCAATCAAAGTTTACGATGATTTTATTCATGCAGTTGATTCACAAAAAAGATTCCTACTTAAATCTGATTTAGAACTTTTTTCTCAATATAGATTATCAATTGATGATCAAATTAATACATCAGAAATAACCTTTTTTAATGTTGTTCATGAAACACTTAAAACAAGANTTGATGAAGTTGAAAGTTTCTACAATGAAATTTTAGAAGTTCCTTTTAATTTTCAGATCAATGAAGAAATTAATCTTGATTATGAGAATTTAGAATATGCAGAAAATACTAATGAGTTAAAAAAAATATGGAGAAAAAGGCTTAAACTTTCTGCTCTAGATGGATATGCTTCAAAAAAAGAAATAAATGATGAAGAAAAAGAAGATGTAGAAAAAAAAATATTGTCAGATTCTGAAATTGAAAAAGAATCAAGAACCTCGATAGNCAATAATTTAAAAGACTTTTTCCAATTTAACAGTGAGCTTGAAAGAGCAGACTGGTTTTCAATATATCTTAATTCTATTGTAACTCAATTTGATCCACACACATCTTATTTTGCGCCTGAAGCAAAAGAAATTTTTGATCAAAACATATCAGGTAAATTTCAAGGAATTGGCGCTAGACTATTTAAAAGAAATCAACAAGTTGAAATTTCTGAAATAATTATAGGCGGTCCTGTTTGGAGGGACAATTTGCTAAACGTTGGAGATATTATTATTGCTGTTGCACAATCTATAGAAGAAGAACCTATCGAAATATCGTTGATGAAGTTGANTGATGCAACTGATCTAATTAAAGGTGAGAAGGGAACAAATGTCTTCTTGACTGTGAAAAGAGTTGATGGTGGAATTGAACAAGTGGAGATAACAAGAGACGTTGTTGAACTAGAAGAAACTTATGCAAAATCCTCAATCATTAAAGATGATTCAAATGTTTATGGTTTAATTAATTTACCAAGATTTTATGTTGACTTTGCTGACTATGGCGAAAGAAATGCTGCAAGTGATATCAAAAACGAAATCTTGGGATTAAAGAGTAAAGGTATAAATGGTTTAATCCTTGACCTTAGAAACAATGGAGGTGGTTCATTAAAAACTGTTGTTGATATTACGGGCTTCTTTATAGAAAAAGGCCCTGTAGTTCAAGTGAAAAGTATTGGGGGAAGAAAGGAAATTCTAAGAGATAACGATCCATCAGTAATTTGGGATGGTCCGCTTGTGATTCTTGTTAATGAGTTTTCTGCATCAGCCTCAGAAATTTTAGCAGCTGCACTTCAAGATTATAATAGAGCTATTATACTTGGAAGTAAACAGACTTATGGTAAAGGAACTGTTCAAAATGTGATTGACTTAAATAATGTTATTTCAGGAAACACATACGGTGATCTAGGTTCACTTAAGATTACTACNGATAAATTTTATAGAGTTAATGGTGGTTCAACTCAGTTAGAAGGAGTTAAAAGTGATTTAATTTTCCCAAACAGATATTCATATATAGACATAGGAGAAAAAGATCTTGAAAATCCTCTTAGTTGGGATAAAATAGATCCTGCTAAATATGACAATTCAGTTAAAATTTTTAATTATTCGCAGGCTATTACAAACAGTATAGATAGAATTAGTCAGAATGAATATTTTTCATTAATTGATCAACATGCTAAGTTGATTAAATCCAAACAAGATGATAAAACTATTTCTTTAGATTATAAATCTTATAAAGAAGATCGAGAAAAATTCAAGTCTCAAACTGATAAATTAAAAATTATTGAAGAATTTATTACACCTTATTTATTTGAATGGAATGAAAATAATCTAAACTCAAATAGTTCATATAATGATGATATGAAAGAAAAAAGAGATAGATGGATTGAAACTCTAGAAAAAGATATTTATGTTGATGAAGCTATGAATCTTCTTAAAGATTTATCTTCTTTTAATGGAAATGATATACTATCTCAAACAAATCAAGAAAGAATTCTTATCGATTAATCTTCTTTTAATCTACTAGAATCAAAGTTCAAGTAAATAAAAAACATCACACTGAAAATTAATAGGCTTGATCCTCCATAGCTTATAAAAGGAAGTGGAATTCCTATAGATGGAACCAATCCTATTGACATACCTATGTTAATAAAAAAATGAATAAAAAGTAGACTTGCAAAGCAATGACAGTATATCCTTTTAAAGTGGTTAACTTGCTTCTCGGCTCTAAAAGAAATTCGCGTAATTAATAAAGTAAAAAATAATATTGTAATAAGAGTCCCCCTAAATCCCCATTCTTCTCCAATAGTACTAAATATATAGTCTGTATGTTGTCTAGGCACAAAATGTCCTTTTGTCTGAGGTCCTTCTAGAAATCCTGTACCAAATAGTCTGCCATTACTAATTGCTATTTTAGATTGGTTAGTATTATAACCAATTCCTCTATTATCGACTTCTTTTCCAATTATTAGATTAATTCTATCTCTATGTCTTTGTTCTAGAACATTTTCAAATAAGTAATTAGTAGAGAAGGATACACCAATTAGAATCACCAATGACAAAAAATATTTTATAACTGAAATTTTAAACTTTTTTTGACGATTATATAAGTAGAGTAACACAAATAATATAAATAGTATTATTACGCTTATTGTAAAATCCAAAATAAGTGTTAGAACTAAAGTTGAAATTATGATTAATCCAAAATAGAAAAATCTCAAATCTAAACCTTCACGTAAAACAGGAAAGATAAAAGCTAAAAAAACTAGAGCTGATCCTGGATCAGGTTGAAAAGTTATAAGTATTATAGGAGTCAAAATAATTAGTCCAACTATAAAAACATCTCTACTNTTATTTAAATCTGTTTGAATGATGCTCAAGAATTTTGCTAAAAACAATGCAGTGCATAGCTTAGCAAATTCAGTAGGTTGAAAGCTGATAGGACCAATTAAATACCATGATTTAGCACCACCTCGTTCAACTCCAAATAAAAATAAGCTTAACAATAATATGATTGAGATAAAGTATAATATGGGNGCTATTCTGTCAAAAAATTTACTTTTAGTAAAGANTATAATAATAAATGTAACTAATGATGCTATGAGAAAAATTATCTGTTTTCCAACTATTGTAGAATTATCAAATATAGATGTAAATGATTCATTATAACTGGAAGAATATATATTAATTATACCAAAAATTACTAATAGAGTATAGCTTATAAGAGATATTAAATCATATTTTNATACATTAAAACTATTCATTTATTGTAAAGTTTTTAAACTTAAAAGGTTTTTCATATTCACTCTGAAGACTTCCGTTAACCATTCTGTTTTCAAGCCATTTTCTTTCAACATTATCTTTTAAATACTTCTCTATAATTAGACTTGCAATAGGTGCAGCCCATCTGCTTCCCCAGTAACCATTCTCAATAAAAACAGAAACAACAATTTCTGGATCTTCAGCAGGAGCAAAAGCAATAAAGGTTGAATGATCTGTTAGCTGTTTTTTTTCATTTTCAATTAAGATAAAATTTTCAATAGTTCCAGTTTTTCCAGCCACATTAATACCATTTATTTTAGCTACTCTTGCAGTACCTTTATCAACTACATCAACCATTCCATTTATTACTATCTCAAAATTTTCTTTATCAATAGATGTGAAAACTTTATCACTATTCGATACTGATTCATTATTTATTTTTTTTACAAAATGCGGTTTATAATAAAAGCCTCTATTAGCAATTGCAGATGTAAAATTTGCCATTTGAATTGGAGTAGTCAGGATTTCACCTTGGCCAATTGAATTTGAAATTGTTGTAGAAGAACCCCATCTATTCTCTCCATAGAATTTATTATAATAGTCTGATTCTGGAATAAAACCTTTTTTGCCAATAAATAAATCGTATCCTAGATAGTCACCTAGACCAAAACTTTTAATATGATTTGCCCATGTATCAAGACCTTCACTAGGTGTCTCATATTTATCTAAGATCATTTTATATGTTTTAGCAAAATAAGTATTACAAGAGTTATATATCCCTTTTCTTAAATCACTAATAGTGCCGACTTTATTATGGCAACCCATAAAAGCATTTTTTGCATAGTAATGCCCTCCGTTACAAGTAAAAGTAGTGTTTTCATCTATTACATCTTCCTGAAGACCAANTAATGCATTTAAAATTTTCATAGGAGATCCTGGAGAATATTGAGCCTGAAGAGATCTGTCAAATAATGGCTTATTTATAGAATCATTTAATAATTTTTGAAAATTATTAGTTCTATCTTGACCAATAAATTGATTAGATTCATATGTTGGAGCACTAACTAATGTTAGTATTTCCCCCGTTGAAGGTTCAATTACAACAACACCCCCTTTTTTATTTTTAAGTAGACTTTCTGCATACTTTTGAAGCTCTATATCAATAGTTAAAGTGATATTTTTAGCTTTAGTAGGGTCTTCATTATCATCCGAATTGTTATAGGGCCCTATAACTCTGTTAAACCTATCTTTTTGGAAGTATTTAATACCTTTAATTCCTCTCAGCTCTTTTTCATAGTATTTTTCAATTCCTTGTTTCCCAATCATTTCTCCTTTTTCATAGTAATTCTCTGTGTAGATTTCGCTTTGACTAACTTCTCCCGTATATCCAATAACATTACTTGCAAAAGGTTTTATATAATCTCTAACAGAATTTTTTTTCAAATAAAACCCATCATAAAGCCATATTTTTTCTTGAAGAAATGCATTCTCTTCCTTTGATATTTGTGTTTTAATTATAGAGGGTATTTTTGTAGAATAATTTACAGAATTTGATATTTTTCTTTTTAATTCTTTTTTTTCAATACCAATTAAGTTTGATAATTCAATAGTATCAAATTCTATTGTATTCTCGGGAATTATAATTAAATCATACATAGGTTGATTTGCAACTAAAAGTTGACCATTCCTGTCAAAAATTAATCCTCTTTCCGGATAAACTGANATTTCTTGAATAGCAAAATCGGAATTAAAATATGAATTACTTGACAATTGAAGTGAAGCTAATTTAAAAATAAAAATAGTTGAACAAATCATCGTTATCCAGATAAGCAGATACTTCTTTAACATATTTATTTATTGGATATTAACTGTGAAATTAACCAAATNATAATAAAGGTAACAATCGAATTTGTAAGAGTGCTAAAAATTATTGTTCCTAAAACTTCAATATTAAAAAAAATAAGAGAATTGTAAATTAAAGAATGAATTAAAATTATTAAACCAAAAAATGTTAATCTATTAATTAATGGAGTTCCCTTAATCATTGCTAAGGGTAAATTAGAATTTACTCCAAATGAGTATTTCTCTATCCATTCTCTCAAATAGCAAATTGTAATTGTTGCAAATGTATTACAACCATATGTCTGCATTGATAAATCAACAATAATACCTGTTATAAAACCTAGAATAATTAAAATTGTTTTGTTATGTGAGGTTTTGTAGAGAATAAATATGATTAAGTATAAAAAAGGTGTTATAAAATCAAATATTTTAAGATGATTAAAAATAAGTAACTGAAATACTAAAACTGTAGTATAAAAAGTTATATTTCTTAGAAACCCTCTAGTCATTTAATAAATTTTTAATTTCATCATTATCAGTTCTTTCTAAAATATACAAATTGGATAAAGATGAAAAATCATTAAAAACTGAAACATCTATGTCGTAATAACCTTCTAATGAACTATTATCATAATTAATTATAGCACCTATTGGAATCCCCTTAGGAAAATAAAAAGACATTCCTCCGGTTACAATAGTATCACCAATCTTAATTGAGCTACTTAGAGGAATATCATTTAACTTTAAAATTTTAGAATTCAATCCATCCCAAGATATTGAACCAATTGTTGAGGAGTTTTTTAATATGGCATTAACTTTCAAATCGGTATTTAATAAAGATATAATTGATGCATAGTTATCGGTAACACTTTTAATTATACCTATTACACCTTCAGAAGTTATGACTCCCATTTCTGCATTAATACCACCATTTTTCCCTTTATCAATGACTATTATATTTTTACTCTTATTAATTGAATTTAGTATTACGCTAGCATTAGTTATCAAATTTGATTCTAAAGATTTATCTGGAAAAGCTTGATTTTTGTATTTAAGTTCAATTTTTTTTAATTCAAAATTTTCATCAATAAGCCTTTGATTTTTATCTTTTAAATCAAAATAAGAATATATAAAAGATGAAAAAAATGATGATTTGCCTGATAAATAAGTGCCTATTTTGCCTATTCCATTGTAATGAACTGAACTGGTTTTATATAGAGAATTAAAAGTAACTAAAGAAAGAATTATATATATAATTAAGTTCCTGTTTTTAATTATGGAATTAATTATTGATTGCATTAAATTATTTACTTAATTAAGACTGACTTGAATTTTTCAATATTCTTAAGAGCTATCCCTGTTCCTCTAACAACTGCTTGAAGTGGATCTTCAGCAATATAAACTGGAAGATCTGTCTTTTTTGAAAGTCTTTCATCAAGCCCTCTAAGAAGAGCGCCTCCACCAGCTAAATATATTCCGGTATTATAAATATCAGCTGCAAGTTCAGGTGGTGTTTGAGATAAGGTTTCCATAATTGAGTCTTCAATTCTAATAATGGATTTATCAATAGCTTTAGCAACTTCTATGTAAGAGATTATTTTTTCTTTTGGCTTACCAGAAAGAAGATCTCTTCCCTGTACATGCATATCGTCAGGCTGATCATCTAGTCTTTCAGAAACTGAACCAACTTCAATTTTAATTTTTTCTGCAGTTCTGTCACCGACATAAAGATTGTGTTTAGTTCTCATGTAATAAACAATGTCATTAGTAAGAACATCACCAGCAACTTTAATTGATTTTTCACATACAATTCCTGANAGAGCTATTACAGCAATTTCAGTAGTTCCTCCTCCTATATCAACNACCATNTTACCTTTAGGCTTTACAATATCTATTCCAATTCCAATAGCAGCGGCCATAGGTTCATGAATTAAATAAACTTCCTTTCCGTTAACTCTTTCTGCGGACTCTTTAACAGCTCTCATTTCCACTTCTGTGATTCCTGATGGAATACAAATCACCATTGTTAAAGATGGTGAAAACCATCTTTTTTTTAAAGTAGGTATACTTCTTATTAATTCACTTATCATTTTTTCAGAAGCCTCGAAATCAGCAATGACACCATCCTTAAGTGGTCTGATGGTTTTAATATTTTCGTGAGTTTTACCTTGCATAAATTTTGCNTCCTCACCTATAGCTATGATTTTTTTTGTAGTTCTGTCTATTGCAACAATAGANGGGCTATTAATTACAACTNTATCATTGTGAATNATAAGAGTATTTGCAGTTCCTAAATCAATCGCTATTTCTTCAGTAAAAAATCCCATAATAATCCGCAAAGTTAGTTAAATAATGCTAATTAATGTCTAAANTGTCTNATTCCTGAAAANACCATTGACATTTCATTTTCATTACAAAAATCAATTGANTCTTGATCTCTAACTGAACCTCCAGGTTGAACAATTGAGTCTATTCCATTTTTATATGAAATTTCAACACAGTCAGAAAATGGNAAAAAAGCATCACTTGCTAGGCTAGATTGATTAAGNTCAAATCCAAATCTCTTGGATTTTTCAATAGCTTGATCTAAAGCATCAATTCTAGAAACTTGACCCATGCCAGATCCAATTAGTTGTTGATTTTTAACTATAACTATACAATTAGACTTNGTATGCTTTGCTATAATTGAAGCAAGCACTAAATCATCTGAATTTTTATTGTTAGGAGTTTTTTTAGTTACAACTTTGAAATCTTGAAAATTTTCAATTTTATTGTCT
>JGI26255J51710_1000740_pt1 | contig 12368 bp, 14 predicted proteins | sample SaaInlV_135m_DNA_2_FD_51710 | JGI IMG/M metagenome (IMG submission 51710)
TAAAGACAGTAATTCTTCCGGTGGCTATAATTACAGTACTGGTATGGAGCTTGTCCTAACCGGTTTGGGCTCTACGTCTACTCCTTTGAAAGGTCGAATAGAAAGTAATATTCCAGGATATTCAGTTAACCTTAGATAATGAAAAAACTTTTGGTTGTTTTTCTTGTAGCTTTTACAAGTAGTGTCTTTTCAGAAAACACGATTATTGCAATAGTCAATAACTCTCCGATCACCTTAAATTCATTCCAGATTAATTTGGAAGAATCCAATTCAAAGGATAAGCAAATAATCATTATCAACAATCATATTGACAAAATCCTTCAAACTCAAAAAGCCATTGAACTTAATTTGACCCCAACTAAAAAGGATTTAGAAAAAGTACTATTTGATATTTCGCAAAGCAGCAATCTATCAATAAAAGAGTTAATGAATTTTGAGGAATTTTCTTCAATAGAGAGAGAAATTATAGAAAAATTATCAATTTTAAATCTACAAAGATTTATCACTAAGGACCTAAAAGTAAGTGAACAACAAGTTCTTAAAGTATGCTCAGATGTCAACTCAATTAAAGATCAAAAACAAATTAAGATTGCTCAAATAATCATTTCTGAAGTTGAAAACCAAGCTAATGATTTAGATAAAAAAAACTCATTAATAGAAACTTTTTTAAACAAGCTTAAAAGCCATATTAATAAAGGCGCTTCATTTGAGGCTTTTGCCAAGCTTCACTCACAACATCCAAGTTATCATAACGGTGGAATGACAGACTGGTTTACAGTCAAGGGTTCAACTTTAGAGAAGCTAGATTCGCTTGACAAAAAAGAAGTTTCAGAAATCTATATGACTGATTTTGGACTTGCAATAGCAATAAAAGTTGATGAACGCTTTATTAGTAGTAAACTAAAAGAATGTGAAGAGCAAATAATCTATGACAATGCTAAATCATATTATTCTAATTGGCTAATAGATCTTAGAGATCAAGCTAACGTAGAAATTTACTATGACAAATTACTTTAATATTTCATTCTAATGTCTAAATCTATTCATATTCTTGGCTTTCATAGCGTTGAAAGTTTACTTAGAACGAATCCTGAATCAGTTATTAAAGTGTTCATTCTTAATAACAGGAAAGATAAAAGAGTTAATGAATTAGTAAATACATTAACAAATCAGAATATAGCATTTTCATCCGTTGATAAAAATGATTTAGATCGAATTGCGAAAGGTGAAATTCATCAGGGCGTCATTTCTGAAGTGATTCTTCCTCCATTACTCAATGAAGAATCACTTTTTAAATCAATTAGTGAGAACTCTTTAAAGCCATTAATATTGATTTTAGATTCAATCCAAGACCCAAGAAATCTTGGTGCTTGCCTTAGAAGTGCTAATGCTGCTGGGGTTGATTATGTAGTCATTAATAAAGATGGCTCTGCCCCCATTAATGCTGTCGTTCATAAGACCTCTGCTGGCGCTATTAATAGTCTTAAAATTTTTCATGTTACAAACCTGTCAAGAACAATCAAAGAAATGCAAAAAAGAGGAATATGGGTTATTGGTCTCGATGGTAATTCAAAATCAACTATTTATGGTGTCGACTTAACTGATGCAACAGCCGTAGTCATGGGCTCTGAAGGTAAAGGAATCAGGAAGCTGATTAAAAAAACATGCGACCAAACTGTGACTATACCCATGTCTGGAAATATAGAAAGTCTCAACGTTTCAGTTGCAACTGGAATTGCCCTTTTCGAGAGTAAAAGACAAAGAGAAAGCTCTTAACATTAATTAAATTTTTGGGTATAATTTTCGGCTTTAGAAATTAGATAATGGAAAAGAGTATACAGCTTCCAAAAACTATTAAATTATTTAACTTTGCTAAAAAAGAAGTTAGCTTGCATGGTGAATATAAAATTTCAAATGTACCTAGAGTTTCAGAAGTAGCCAGGAATATTGAAGACAATTTAAAAGTTAATCTGTCTTTTCATTTAGAAAATGGAAAAACACCCTGCGTAAAGGGGATAATTACCTCGAAAATTGTATTAGATTGTCAGCGCTGCTTAGACGCTCTTGATTTAGATTTGAAAGTGCTTTTTAATCTTGCTTTNGTAAGGTACGANAGCCAAGCAGAGGGNCTTGATAAAAGTTACGAGGTTTATGTTATAGGAGAGGATGAAGAGATAGATACATTAGACTTAATATCTGATGAGATTCTTTTATCACTTCCAATGGCACCCTCTCATGAATTTGATTGTAGTTTAAGCGTTGATTCAGAAAAAATTGTAGAAAAGGTTCGTGAAAACCCTTTCGATGTTCTAAAAAATATTAAAATAGCCGATTTTGGCAAGGAGTAAAAAATGGCAGTTCAAAAAAGNAGAAAAACGCCTTCAAAAAGAGGAATGCGTCGCTCTCACAATGCGTTAAAAAATCCTGCATTGTCTGAGGATCAGGAGACTGGTGAAACTCACCTAAGACATCATATTACCGCTGATGGATACTATCGCGGAAAGCAGGTAATCAAATCTGCAGCTGATGATATCGAAGAGATAGAAGCCTAAACAAACCATGTCTATAAAGGTATCGATAGATGCCTCAGGTGGTGATTTTGGATTCTCAGTCACTATTAATGCTGGCATTAAAGCTTTAAAAACTTATGATGATCTGATGGTCAATTTTGTAGGTGATAAGGCTGGAATTGAGAATGNGCTCAATAATAATTCCTCATATTCAAAGTTTGCTGACCGCATTAATATCACTCACGCCTCTGAGGTTATTAATATGAGTGACTCTCCCTCTGTAGCCCTAAGACACAAAAAAGACTCCTCAATGAGGGTCGCTATCAATCTANTAAAAAATGGTGAAGCTGATGCCTGTGTNAGCGCCGGTAATACTGGTGCGCTCATGTCGATTGCAAGGTTTGTACTTAAAACCATTAAAGGGGTTGATAGGCCTGCAATTATGTCAGCTGTTCCGACACTTACTGGACCAACCCACGTTCTTGATTTGGGCGCTAATATTGATTCAAAACCTAGCACCCTTCTTCAATTTGCAATTATGGGGTCAATCGCAGTTCAAAACACTGAAAACATAAAAAACCCTTCAGTTGGACTCTTAAATGTTGGCTCTGAAGAGTTAAAAGGAAACGAAAAAAGTCAAGAGACATCTGAACTCTTAAAAAATTCATCTCTAAACTATATTGGCTTTGTTGAAGGTGATGATATTTATAAAGGAAATATTGACGTTATAGTCTGTGACGGTTTTGAGGGGAATATTGCTCTTAAGGCAAGTGAAGGTGTAGCCAAAATGTTCTCTTATTTCATTAGGAAGTCATTCAATAAAAACTTATTTACCAAGCTTGTTGCCCTGATAGCACAACCAGTCATGAGAGACTTTAAATCTAAAGTTGATCCTGGAAAATACAATGGTGCAAGCCTACTTGGCTTAAAAGGTGTTGTGGTAAAGAGTCATGGTAATGCAGATGTAGATTCATTTTTACAGGCAATTAAAGAGGCATATTTAGAGGCGCATGCTAAAATAACGGATAAGATCTCAACGCAATTAACGCGTGAATTAGAAGTTCATAAATAATGATTAGACAATGAAAAAATTTGCAAGAATTACTGGAACTGGGAGCTATTTACCTCCAAAAATTGTAACTAATTTTGATCTTGAAAAAACTCTTAATACCTCTGATGATTGGATTACGGCAAGAACGGGAATCAAAGAGAGAAGAATAGTAACTGATGAAAACACTTGTGATCTTGCCCTTGAGGCCAGTCTTAATGCTCTTTCAATGGCAGAGCTTAATCCCGAAAATATAGATCTTATTATTCTTGCAACAACAACGCCAGACAAAATTTTTCCTGCAACAGCAACCATACTTCAAGATCGACTTGGAGCCTCATGTCCAGCCTTTGATCTTCAAGCAGTGTGCGCAGGCTTTGTCTTTGCTTTAACAACTGCACAGCAATATATTGAAAATGGAAGCGCTAAAAATATTTTAGTAGTTGGCAGTGAAACCATGTCAAAAATTGTTGATTGGAGTGATCGCTCAACTGCCATTTTATTTGCTGACGGCGCTGGAGCAGTTGTTTTAAGTGCAGACAATACAACAGGAATAAAGCACTCAAAAGTTTTAAGTGATGGCAGCTTCCTTTCTTCGCTTCATGTTAATAATAATGGCATTGATGAACGAGGAACAATCCAGATGGAGGGCAATGAAGTTTTCAAAATTGCAGTGCATAGACTTTCAAACCTTGCAGAAGAGACGCTTAAAGACTGCAGTATGACCTCTGAAGATCTAACTTGGATGGTTCCGCATCAGGCAAATATTCGAATCATTAAAGCTGTTGCAAAAAAAATAAAACTCCCAATGGATAAGGTCATTCAAACTCTTGATAAACATGGCAACACCTCAGCTGCCTCTATCCCACTTGCACTTGATGAAGGCGTTCGAGATGGAAGAATTAAAAAAGGAGATACACTTCTATTCGAAGGAATTGGTGGTGGCTTCAGTTGGGGAAGTGTACTCTTAGAGTATTAAAACGCCCTCTTCATAAGCCTTTTGGTTAGTAATCTTAATGGCTCACTATCAACACTTAAATGCGATAATTCATCAAGGGCACCTTGATATAGATTTTCAAACGTTCTTATAGACTTATCCAAACCAATAATTGCAGGATAAGAAGGTTTATTTTTAACTGCATCTGAGTTTTGACGCTTACCCAATACTTCATCTGAAGTTGTCACATCTAACACGTCATCTTGAACCTGATATGCAAGCCCTACATGATTTGAAAATGATTCTAAAATTGACAAATCTTTCTCACTAGCATCAGTTAAAAGCGCTCCAAATTTAATGGCGCAATTAAGAAGTGCACCAGTTTTCTTTTGATGCATTTGATCAAGAACATNGAGATCAACTTTCTTGGAAACGACTGATAAATCAATAGATTGACCCTCTGCCATTGCATACGATGAACTTGATAATAGCTCTAAGAGCTTTATTTTTGTAGAAGAGTGAACGAGAGGATCACTAGAAATTATATGAAATGCCAAAGCTTGAAGGCCATCTCCAGCAAGAATAGCCTGAGCTTCTCCAAAAACTTTGTGACTAGCAGGCTGATTATGTCTAATATCATCATCATCCATCGCTGGCAAGTCATCATGAATCAGTGAGTAAATATGAATCAATTCAATTGCACAAGCGCTTGAGTCAACTTTTTCAAATTCTGAGTTAAATAAACCAGCAACCGTATAGGTAAGGATTGGTCTAAATCGCTTTCCTCCAGCTAAAACGCTATATTTCATAATATTTTTAAGCTCACTACTAAAATTAGAGCTTGAAGGAATCGAGCTTAAATAGCTTTCTAAATGGGAGTTAACTCTCTCCCTATATTGATCATGAATCTCCAAAAGATTTTTCTTCGTTATAGTTGTCACTTTCACTTAAGATACTGATGCGCTGCTCTGCATCTGAAAGCGCAGTATGGCACTGCCTATGAATCTTAACGCCCTCTTCAAAGTATTTCAGCGACTCCTCTAAGTTTAACTCACCCGACTCCATCTTGNTNATGATTTCTTCGAGTTTTAACAAACCTTTATTGAAATTAAATTTTTCAGCCATCAGTAAAGTCTCTAATTTATGATTTATTTAAAATATAATCCATCCATCTACTGGGTAATATGTTACCTAACAAAGCAAAAAGTTTTGTTGGAAAGGTGACTCGATAGTAATTTTTTGGATTGCTTGACTCTAAAGCGTGGATTGCATTTTTTAAAACAGCCTCAGGAGGAAGAGTGAATTTAACATTTTTGCCTGATTGAAGCCTTTTTATCATTATTTTGTATTGATCCTGATAATGACTATTTGAAATATCAACATTTTTCTTGAACGCTAAATATGCATTTTCCCTAAACTTTGATTCAATTGGACCTGGTTGAATTGAAGAGAACTTGATATTTGTATTACTAAACTCTAATCTTAATGTGCCAATAAGACCTTCAATAGCAAACTTTGATGCAACATATGGGCCTCTAAAAGGCATTGCAACAAAACCTAATACAGAGCTTATATAAATAATCCTTCCGGCATTAACATTTCTCATTCTTGGTAAGATTAAATTCGTTAACTCATGCCATCCAAAAACATTAGATTGAAATTGTATATCCAGAGCATCTCTAGAAATATCCTCAAGGGCCCCAGCTTGCCCATATGCACCATTATTGATTAATGCATAAATGTTATCAGTCATTTCATAAAGCTTGAAAACTGCGGCATTTATTGACTCTGAGGAGGACAAATCTAGAAGCAACGACTCAAAACCAAGATTTTGAAGATTTTTTACATCATCACGCGATCTTGCTGACGCAAATACGCGATATCCTTTATCTTTAAGTCCCTTTGCAATGCACAGACCAATACCACTTGAGCAGCCAGTAATTAACACTGATTTCATTTTTGAATGTTTGTCCAATACTCTGCCTTAGCTTTTAAATCTTTATCGGTACTTTCTGAGCGCAATACAANAAAATCATAGGCCATACGAAAACGCGGGTTTTTAATAAGAGCTTTTGATTTTTTTGGATTGTAATTCTCAAGTTGGTATTGCATTAACCATATATCCTTGACACGGGAAGAAAGCCATCTAGGCATCATAACTTGTTGTGTTTGTTTTATTATTACATCTTCAGAAGCCTGNAGCATTAATTCAATGTGAGATTTATTTTTTTTATTTATTTGACTAAATCTTTTATTAACTGCAGACCAAAGAAAAACTGCAAACAAAAATGCAGGCGTGACACTGCTTCCATTCTTAATCCTTTCAGAGGTATTGATTAAAGATGCATTAACAAATGAATTTTCTTGAGTTTGAGAAAATAGGTGCTTTAGAAGTCCCAAGTTAACCAACTCATGAAAAACTTCAATCGAATTTTCATTGTGAAAAAGCTTTATAACCTCCTCATAAAGCCTTGCTGGAGGAATGTTTGCAAGCAATTGGGAGTTTTTTAAAATATCTTCATTAAGTTTAGGGTCAAGTGTTGCATTCAATTTTGCTTGAAAACGAACGGCACGAATCATTCTCACTGGATCTTCCTCAAATCTTTCTGAAGGATTGCCAATCATATTGATTTTTAAAATCTTTAAATCTTTAAGACCACCTACGTAATCGATAACCTCAGATTTATTGATATCGTAATAAAGGCCATTTACTGTAAAGTCTCTCCGAAAAACATCGTCCTTTAAACTGCCATAATAGTTATCTCTTATAACTAAACCATCATTTGAAGTTTTGACTTTACCAGCACGAAAAGTGGCTACTTCAATGAATTTTCTAGCTGAAAACATAATATGAACTAATTTAAAACGTCTCCCAATAATTCGAGATCGTTTAAATAGCTTATGGATTTGCTCTGGTGTTGCATTAGTTGCTATATCAAAATCCTTGGGCTTGTGACCAAGAAGTATATCTCTTATACAGCCTCCGACTAAATAGGACTCATAGCCTGACTGGGTTAGTTTTTTTAAGATCTTTACAGCATCTTGATCTAATAACTTTTTGTCAAATTTTACCTTTTGACGAATTAGACTCATATACTAACAACTTCTCTTGGAGACCATCCTTCTTTTCTGTGCTCACACTCTACATTTGTATAGACGCCGCCCCTAACATTAAAGACAGCTTTTAGTCTTATAAAGCGGGGATCCATAGCCTCAACCAAATCATCTAAAATCTTGTTCGTTACCGCTTCATGAAAAGCACCTTCATTTCTATAGGACCAAAAATAATTCTTTAATGCTTTAAGNTCAACACAAAATTTATCTGCTATATATTCAATATGTATATCAGCAAAGTCAGGTTGGCCTGTTAATGGNCATAGACAAGTAAATTCGGATGAATCAATACGAATTACAAAATCTCTTTCAGAATTTGGATTATCAAAGACTTCTAATATTTTACTTGGTGAACTAGACATTACTTTTCTCGGGTTTATTTAAAGTGGCTATTTTATCAACAAAATATGATAGCTTTCCTTGTCTAAGCTGATAAAAAATTAACAAAAATAAAATAAAAAATATGTGTATTGACCATAAACCAATTAATGGATTTAATTCACCATTCTCAATAGAAGTTTTTGCTACCAGAAGTCCATTATTGTAGATCATAAAAATCACAACACCAATTAGTAGGTTTATACCCTTACCAGTCCTTGGTGAGGCTTTTCCTAAAAGAACTCCAATGACAGACAAAATTAAAATTGATAGTGGCTGGGAAAAGCGCCACTGCACCTCAGCATTTGCTAGCAACCCACCTTCATTGAGCAAGTCTATTGTAGTTTTTTCTTCAATTTCAGAAAAATTAGAAAGTGATTTTTGAACTTCACCCGAAACTATTTCTAAATCATACTGATCAAAATCCAAGATGTTTACATTTAAATCGCCTGGAAGTCCTTCATATCGAACACCATCTTTGAGTCTCAAATAAATACTTTGGCTTATCGAGTCAGTATATTTTATAGCCTCTGAGGCTAATACAATAACCGGACTCTCTTTTCTCGTAATATAGATAAAGACTTCTTCCATGTTTTGCTCACCAGCTGAATCAATTAAAGATGACTCTGATGCATAAAAAACAATCTCACCATTTTTAAAACTTTCAAACTTACCTTCAGTTATAAAAGAGAATTCTGAAGCATTAATCGTTTCATCCTCTGCATAACTTTTTTGTTGTTTTGCCCAAGGCACAGCATAAATAGTTAATATAAAAACTAAAACAAAGGAAAATAAAACTATTGGCTGAATATAGTAGACAAAGCTTTTATCTCCTAACCCAACTGAATTCATGACTACTGCCTCAGAGCTCTTATACATCTGTGATATAGAAATGATGATGGCTAAGAAAAGAGAGAGGGATAAAATAATGGGTACGTCGCGAAGCATATTAAAACCAACAATTGGCATAAGCTCTTGAAAAGGGATACCATGCTCAACACTCTCTTGAACGGTCAAGACAAATTGATTACCAAAAACGATAAGTCCTATAATAAAAAAAATAGATACAAGAAAAACGATTAGATTTTTCAACAGATATCTTGAAATTATTGTATTTGGAAAATTAAAGATTTTAAGCAGCATTAAGTTAATTATAAAATACTCTTGCTGATAAGCAAACGTTTACTTTTTTTGTTTCATTGAATCGAAAAACTCATCGTTAGTCTTAGTAAATCTGAGTCTCTCAATTAAAAACTCAGCAGCTTCAACAGTATCCATAGGATGAAGAATCTTTCTTAAGATCCACATTTTTTGAAGTTCTTGCTCATCTGTAATAAGCTCTTCACGCCGTGTACCAGAGGCATTGATATTAATTGCAGGGAAGATACGCTTTTCAGACAATCTTCTCTCGAGATGAAGCTCCATATTACCTGTTCCTTTAAACTCTTGATAAATGACCTCATCCATTTTAGAGCCTGTATCAACAAGTGCTGTTGCAATAATAGTAATACTTCCGCCATTCTCAATATTTCGCGCCGCTCCAAAAAAACGCTTTGGTCTTTGGAGCGCATTGGCATCAACACCGCCAGTTAAAACTTTGCCCGAGGAAGGAGCAACAGTATTGTAAGCTCTCGCAAGTCGCGTAATTGAGTCAAGCAATATAATGACATCTTTACCCTGTTCAGCTCTTCTTTTCGCCTTTTGAATAACAATTTCCGCAACCTGAACATGCCTTTTAGCAGGCTCATCAAATGTTGAAGAGATAACCTCTCCTCGAACCGTACGCTCCATTTCTGTAACCTCTTCAGGCCTTTCATCAATCAATAGCACAATTAATTCACACTCAGGGTGGTTGACGGCAATTGACGATGCAATATTTTGCATAATCATTGTCTTACCAGCCTTTGGCGGCGCGACTAAAAGCCCTCTTTGCCCTTTTCCAAATGGAGCCACAAGGTCAATCACCCTTGCAGTAATGTCCTCTGTGCCTCCATTACCCAGCTCAAGACCAAGCCTCTGGTTTGGATGAAGTGGTGTTAAAGATGAGAATGGAATTCGATTTCTTATGTTTTCAGGTGCATCCTCATTAACTTCTGAGACCTTTACAAGCGCAAAATATTTCTCTCCTTTTTTTGGTGCTCTAATCTTTCCAGTAACAACATCACCAGTCGATAAGTTAAATCGCCTTATTTGATTAGGAGAAACATAAATATCATCCGGACCAGAAACATATGAATCATTTGAAGACCTTAAAAAACCATACCCCTCTTGCAAGATATCTAAAACACCATCTCCCAGAACTTCCTCTTCATTATCAGCCTTATGTTTAAGAATTGCGAAAATGAGGGTTTGTTTTTTTGCTCTAGAAATATTTTCGATACCAAGTGATTGAGCAAGCTCTAGAAGCTCGGCAGGCGTTTTAATTTTAAGTTCTGATAGTTTCATATAGATTTATAAGTGTTTTATTGAGAGTTGGCATAGTGCCAGGAAAATTGAAGCAAACAATTGATAGATGTTTGTTTTTTTTGAATGATTTATTAAAGTTTTATTATATTTTTTTAAAAGTTGGGTTAATCATTAAATATTTGAATCTAAGAAAGCATTTAGATTAGCCTTTGAAAGAGCGCCAACCTTAGTAGCCTGGACAGCTCCATCTTTAAATAAAAGCATGGTTGGAATACCTCTAATGCCATATTTGGGTGGTAATTGAACGTTTTCATCTACATTGACTTTAGCAATTGTAATTTTTCCTTCATACTCATCTGCAATTTCATCAAGTACAGGAGCAAGAGCCTTACAAGGACCGCACCATTCTGCCCAAAAATCTACCAATACAGGTTGTGAAGAATTAACAACATCAGCCTCAAAAGAGGCGTCACTAACTACGATAATTTTGTCGTTCATGTACTAAAAAATGGAATGTATAAATAGAGTTGAATTAACCTATTGTCACATTATAACACTTCTTTTGACAATTTCTGTTTATTTAAAAAAAGAATAAAAATGGAAATTTCTAAGTGATAAATGTAAGTATTGTCGGTATTGTTATAAACGACAAAGCAACCTGAGTTGTCAAAATACCTCTCATAAGCTGATCATCTGCTCCAAATTGCTTGGNAAATGCATAAGACACTGTTGCAGTAGGNACTGAAGCAAAGATAACCGCAACAACTATCTCAGTTTGACTCAAACCAAAGTAGCTAGCTANAAAATATACAATTATAGGAAGAATTAATAATTTAAGGGTGTTTGANATTATGATNGGCGTTATTTTTATTGTTAAGTCTCTCACTTTTATCTTGGCTCCAATTGTTAAAAGCATTAATGGGAGTGCGGCTGAACCTAAAAGTTCAGTAGTATCAATAATAACGCTCATGTTTTGNAAACCAAGNAATGAAAACAATAANCCTGCAATCATTGCCAAAATAAAGGGATTTTTAAAAATTTCAAAAAACACANTTACTAAGACTTTTTTTGAGTCTTTTTGACCAGTTTGATTAAGACTCATTACCATTATTATTATGATAATTATATTTATACTGGGAACATAAATAAACGTAAAGAGTGTTGCAATTTTTAAACCTTCAGCACCATATAAACTCCCAGCTATTGCAAGAGCAATAAAATTATTCTTTCTCATAGCACCCTGGAGAATTGAGGTCCAAACCTCAGGGCGATAACCCAGCATCCTTCCTAAAATAATGACAGAAGTTAAAGAAAATAGATAACCAGCAAATAGAATTGCAGCATAGCTGTAAAGCATTTCAGAAGAAAGACTAATCTGAGAGATGAAATAGAATAACAAAGCGGGTATTAATACCCAATAGGCTAACTTATTACTAACTTCCCAAAATGACAGGTCTAAAAAATCAATTCTTCTTAAAATATTTCCTAAAATAATGAGAAGAAATACTGGGGAGACTAATAAAAATATTTGGAAAAAATTTGAGAGCACTGAATTTATTCTAATTAGATCAATTATTTTGACTGTTTATCCAATCTATAGCCATTTTTAAACGAGATAATGTCCTTTCCTTTCCTACAAATTGGGCGCTGATATCAATACTTCCTGACTTTCCGTCTCCACTAAGTGCGAGTCTTAAAGGCTGACCTACCTTGCCAAAACCAATACTCCTGGCCTCACAAATCGATTCAATGACGTAATGAATATTTTCAGCATTCCAATCATTGATTACGCTTAGCCGATCCACTAAATCCTCCAAAACTTCTTTTGAATTTACTTTGAAAGTTTTATTGGCCTGGGCTTCATCAAACCCATCAAAATCAGTATAAAACATAACGCAGCTTTGAGCCATATCAACTAATGACTTTGACCTTTCTCTGAGGAATTTAACAAGATCATTAATGCTGGGTCCATTAT
>JGI26255J51710_1000750_pt1 | contig 12269 bp, 14 predicted proteins | sample SaaInlV_135m_DNA_2_FD_51710 | JGI IMG/M metagenome (IMG submission 51710)
CAAACCAAATCAATTACCTTAATACCCGTTTCTAATAATTCTGCTGCCGGTGCCAATTCATCGTAAGGTGGTGCAGAGCGATGAATCTCCCATTCAGCTTCAGGATCAATGTCTCCAGCATTATCAATCGGCTCCCCCAATACATTCATAATACGCCCTAAAGTCTTAGTGCCCACCGGTACTTTAATAGCCGAACCATTATCAGTAACCTCTAAACCTCTTTTTAAGCCTTCTGAGCTGCCCATGGCAATCGCGCGAACAACGTTATCACCAAGCTGCTGCTGAACCTCTAAGGTTAAGTTTGTTTCAGTAACCGTTAAAGCGTTGTAAATATTTGGAATACTGTCTGCTGAAAATTCAACATCGATAACCGCGCCAATAATTTGTATAATTTTTCCTGTACTCATTTTTATTTTCCTTCTTAAAAACCTTAAACGGCAGCAGCACCACTAACAATCTCAGAAATTTCTTGAGTAATTGCCGCTTGTCTTGCCTTGTTGTAAACTAACTCTAAATCTTTAACCATATCGCCTGCATTGTCCGTTGCACTCTTCATCGCAATCATGCGCGATGATTGCTCACAAGCAATATTCTCAACCAAACCTTGATAAACCAAGGCCTCAATATAACGCACTAACAATGCCCCTAATGCCTCTTCAGCATCTGGCTCATAAATATAATCCCAATGATGATCCATGCCATCTACTTCACTCGCTACCATTGGCACTATCTGTGTTACCGTTGGTACTTGAGTCATGGTGTTTTCAAATCGATTATAAGCCACTGATAATTGCTGAATTTCACCTTCATCATAAGCATCGAGCATAACCTTAACCGTGCCTAATAAGTCGTCAAAGTGTGGTGCATCACCCAAATCAGTCAACACCGACCTAATATTTAAACCAGAATTTTTAAAAAATGCCGTGGATTTTTTACCAATGGTGCAAATATCAATTTCAATATTTTTGGCTTGATACTCAGAAATTTGTTTTAATAAGCTTCTGAATAAATTGGTATTTAAACCGCCACACAGGCCTCGATCACTTGAAATAATAATAATTCCAATACGTTTAAGCTCGCCAACTTCTTTCATGTAAGGATGCTCAAACTCTGAATGTGCATATGCTAAATGCCCAATCACTCTAGCAATCTTCTCAGAATAAGGGCGTGAAGCCAGCATTCTGTCTTGTGCTTTTTTCATCTTAGAAGCGGCAACCATTTCCATGGCCGACGTGATCTTTTGAGTATTTTTAATACTCGCGATCTGAGTTCTAATTTCCTTGCCAGCTGCCATATTATCTAATTACCAAGTGTGGTTTGCCTTAAAGTCATCAATCGCGGCTTGCAGTTCGGACGCAATGTCGTCGTTGTAATCGCCTGTTTCATTAATTTTTTTAATCAATGGCGCTTGATTGGCATTCATGTAAGTCAACAAAGCTGCTTCAAAATCAACCACTTTATTAGCATCAATGTCATCCAACGATCCAGAGTTAGCAGCAAACAAAGAAGTTGCCATTTCTGCGACCGATAATGGTGCGTATTGATTTTGTTTCATCAATTCAGTACACGCTGACCACGATCAATTTGCGCTTTTGTTTCAGCATCAAGATCTGAGGCAAATTGCGCAAATGCTGCCAATTCACGGTACTGAGCTAGATCAAGACGAATACCGCCACCAAGCTTCTTAATAATGTTTGTTTGTGCTGCACCACCTACTCGAGATACTGATAGACCTGCATTAATCGCTGGACGAATGCCTGAATTAAATAAATCAGTTTCTAGGAAGATCTGGCCATCTGTAATTGAGATTACGTTGGTTGGTACGAATGCTGATACGTCACCACCTTGAGTTTCAATAATTGGTAATGCAGTTAACGAACCCGTTTTTCCTTTAACTTCACCATTGGTCATTTGTTCTACATACTCAGCGTTTACACGTGATGCACGCTCAAGCAGGCGTGAATGTAAATAAAATACATCGCCCGGATACGCTTCACGACCCGGTGGTCGCTTTAACAATAACGAGACTTCACGATAAGCCCAAGCTTGCTTGGTTAAATCGTCGTACACGATCAGTGCATCTTCGCCACGATCACGGAAATACTCTGCCATGGCACAGCCTGCATAAGGTGCAATGTATTGCAGTGACGGGCTTGACGCCGCACCTGCATTAACAATAATGGTGTTTTCTAATGCACCGTGCTCTTCTAATTTACGCACAACAGCTGCTACTGATGAGTCTTTTTGGCCAATTGCCACGTACACGCACTTAACGCCTGAATCTTTTTGATTGATAATGGCATCTATCGCAACGGCTGTCTTGCCCGTTTGACGATCGCCAATGATTAATTCACGCTGACCACGTCCCACTGGAACCATCGCATCAATNGCTTTAATACCGGTTTGAATTGGCTCATCAACTGATTTACGATCAATCACGCCCGGTGCCATAATCTCTAAAGGCAATGAACTCTGGTTGTCAATGGCGCCTTTGCCATCGATCGGTTGACCTAATGGATTAACCACACGACCCAACATCGCCTCACCCACAGGTACTTCTACCAAACGATTGGTACACTTAACCGTGTCACCTTCTGAAAGGTGTAAATAATTACCCAACACAACTGCACCAACAGAATCTTGTTCTAGGTTTAGTGCCATGCCAAACGTATTGTCTGGGAATTCAAGCATCTCACCAAATTGCACATCAGCCAAACCATGNATACGCACAATACCATCACTAACGCTGATCACCGTACCTTCTGTACGTGCTTCAGCTGCAAAATCAAANCCTTCTATTTGTTTTTTAATTAAATCACTAATCTCGCTTGCGTTTAATTGCATAACCCTTCCTCTTAATAAAATAAATTAATTNATTGACAAACGTAAACCCAGCTCATCTACTCGAGCCTTAATCGACAAGTCAATCACTTTGTCACCTTCTTTAATCACCACGCCACCGACTAGGCTTTCATCTATTTCGGTGTCGATACTCACTGTTGCCTTATATCTNTCAGACAAATCACTGACAATTTTTTTCTTCTCAGTGGCGCTCAACNTGTACGCGCTAACCACATGAAACGCTTTGGCATCACTGCTTAAATTCACTNTTGTNTCAAACAATTCTAAAATACTAGGCAGNGCACTCATGCGCCCATTGTCTAACACCAAACCAACAAACGCCNCCTCTTCTGCGCTCAGNGCTCTGCCTACAATTGACTTCATTAACCCAGTAATGGCATCAGCCTTNTTAGTCTTAGTTGCACTTGGNGAGTCAATAAACGCCTGCATGGTTTCATCATTTGCTAATTGTGCGCCAGCCTCTAAAACAGCCTTCCAGTCTGAATGCGACTTATTTTGCTCAGCAATTTCAAAAATTGCATTGGCATAAGGCTTAGAGACAGTAATGAATTCCATTAATACATCCTATAACGATTGTGATAACTTGTTCAACATGCCTTTATGTGCTTTAGCATCAACTTCCTTGGACAGTACCGAGCTCACTCCTTGCATCACTAGGTCAGATACCTGGTCTTTTAACTCATTACGAGCACGCATAGCCTCTTGTTCAATCTCTGACTGTGCGCTAGTTTTAATGCGATCCGCCTCCTGTGAAGCAACGTCTTTAGCATCTTCAACCATGCTTGCTGCTTGTCTACCTGCATTAGCAATGATTTCAGCAGCCTGATCTTTTGATTGATTTAGCACTTCTTGAGCCTTCTGTTCGGCTTCTTTTTGCTCTGAAAGTCCACGCTCAGCAGCAATCAAACTGCTCTCAATGCGTTTTTTGCGCTCATCCATTGCTGCAACAATTGGGGGCCAAATAAATTTCATGCAGAACCATGTAAACATAGCAAACATGATTAATTGGCCAATCATCGTCAAATTAATATTCATAGCTTAAACCTGTGCTTTTAAGTAAAAAAGTATTTAACCGGCAACCGCAAATATGATGTACATTGAGATACCTACCGCAATCATTGGTACCGCATCTACTAGACCCATCACGATAAACATTTGTGTTCTAAGCATTGGAATAAGCTCTGGCTGACGCGCCGCACCTTCTAAGAATCTTGCTCCCAAGATGCCAATACCAACCGCCGCACCTAATGCACCTAAACCCATTAAGATTGAACCTGCTAAAAATAATGTTGCTTGTACTTCTGTCATTTCTTACTCCTATTTATAAAAAAATTAATGCTCTTCTTTCTGATGAGCCATGTCCATATACACAATTACCAAAGTCATAAAGATAAAGGCTTGTAGTAATACAATTAAGATGTGGAAAATCGCCCATGGCAACGATAAACTCCACTGAATCCAAAACGGCAATAATGCAATTAGAATAAAAATCATCTCTCCTGCATACATGTTACCAAATAAACGCAAGGCTAACGAAACCGGCTTAGCAATTAAGTTAACCCCTTCTAAAAATAAATTAAACGGTAACATCATTTTGCCAAATGGATGGAACAACAGTTCTCCTGCAAAACCACCCGCACCTTTTTCCTTAATGCTGTAATAAAGAATAAGAATAAATATACCAATCGACATGCCAAAGGTGGCATTCGGATCAGTGGTTGGCACCACTTTAAAGAACACATGGTGTGGGTCTGCACCAAAGAATACACCAACCTGTTGCGCAAGATATGGCAACCAATCAACCGGCACTAGATCCATGGTGTTCATTAACACAATCCAAATAAAGGTGGTGAGTGCCAACGGTGCAACCATTGGATTTTTGCCGTTAAATGAACCACGAACATTTTCATCAATAAACTCAATAATACTTTCAATAAAGTTTTGAGCGCCAGAAGGGGTGTCAGTAGTCATCTTCTTGCCAATGCGATAAAAAAACAATAAGAAAAGTGAGCCCAATATGAACGAAACCCCAAGTGTGTCTAAATGCACCGCCATGAAGCCCATGTCTTTAGCTTCTTGCGCAGTATGTGCCAATTCCCAAATACCGGTGTCTGGGTTTTGACCATAGGTCAAGTTTTGTAAATGGTGCTTAATGTAATCGCCTGAAGCGATAAGCTCGTTTCCTGATGCCATTACCTTTGTAAAACCTTATCCATTAAAAAACCAATCAATCCTAAAATTAAACCAATAATGAGTGCTTCTGAATTTAACGCTAGGTAAAAATATCCCACTAAAGTTAAACCAACTACCATTGCCATACGCATTATCACACTGTATGCCATCATTCCAATACTTGCTTGGACGCTCATTGTCATTATCTTTTGTTTACTTGTATGTCGATCAACCAACCACGTATTCACTAAGCTAATCACTCCCCCATAGACTGCAGAAAGTCCTGCGCCTAATGTGGAAAAATAAGCAATGCTCATTAATATGATGGTTAATTGAATCTTTGGCAGCTTACTTTTCATCGCCAAAACCCCAATATCACAAACCCACAAAATTGTGAATTATACCGCCTGATTAATCAAAAAACAAAGCTCTTTTAGGTAAAAATACGTCTATTAACATGTCATGATATTCTGATACATTTGACACACAGGCAAGTCTACTCAATAATCACGTGCTTTAGAACAAGAGCAAATCGGGCTTTTATTTACAATCAAAACCTTGACCCAAGTCAAGGTGCAGATGTTTTAAATGAAGTACTGTTAAAAGATTGACACACAAAACTAAGGAGAACACACATGGCGCACATCGTTGTTATTGGTGCAAGCACAGGCGGATTGCCTTTTGCCTACGACATTAAAAAAACATTAGGAAAAGGTCACAAAGTTACCGTTATTTCCAACAACCCTAATTTTAATTTTATCCCTTCAAATCCATGGTTAGCAGTGGGTTGGCGCTCTGAGGATGACATTAGTTTTGAACTAGAACCACATCTTAAACGTAAAGACATCAGTTTAATTGTGGGTGAAGCCACCGAAATCAAACCAGACAACAATCAAGTCATGGTTGGTGATCAAGTGGTGGATTATGATTACTTAGTCTTGGCCACTGGCCCGAAACTAGCGTTTGATGAGGTGGATGGCTTGGGGCCAGATGGCCACAGTGTTTCAATTTGTACCACGGCTCACGCTGAGGTAGCACGCCAAGAGTGGGAAGACTTTTGTGACAACGATGGAGGTCCCATTGTTGTAGGCGCTGTACAAGGTGCTTCCTGTTTTGGGCCAGCGTACGAGTTTGCCTGCATTATGGACACCGATCTAAANAAGCGTGGCATTCGTGATAAATGCCCAATGACGTTTGTAACAGCCGAACCCTACATTGGTCACTTAGGATTAGGTGGTGTTGGCGATTCAAANGGNTTGTTAGAATCAGAATTTAGACAACGACACATNAAGTGGATTACCAACGCCAAAGTTGCCTCCATTGCATCTGATAAAGTCACCGTTGATCAAGTAGATGACGAAGGNAAAACTATCAAGACTCATGAGGTTGAAACCAAACACACTATGTTCCTGCCTGCCTTTAAAGGGGTNGANACTGTCGCCAAACTAGCCGATGTTGATGNTGGCTATGTTAATCCTCGTGGTTTTGTAATGATTAACGACTACCAACAATCTCCTGTGAAAGAAAACATCTTTTCACTCGGTGTGAATATTGCCATTCCACCGGTTGAGCCAACACCGGTTATGTGCGGCACACCAAAAACCGGCTACATGATTGAGTCCATGGTAACCGCCGTTGTGCATAACATTGAAGACATGATTGCCGGCCGAAAGCCATCTAACATCCCTACTTGGAACGCAGTTTGCATTGCTGATATGGGCGATACCGGTGCCGCGTTCGTCGCCATGCCTCAAATCCCACCAAGAAATGTCACTTGGGCGAAAAAAGGCAAAATGATGCATCTGGCCAAAATTGCATTTGAAAAGTTCTTTATTCGTAACATGAAAACAGGAAATTCTGAGCCGGCTTATCAAAAATACATTTTTAAAATGTTGGGCATTGAACGCTTAAAAGCAAAATCACAATAAGCAAAATGGTGTTTTAGTTCGAACTTTTTGTAATCATTTCTGCTGCCGCCTTACGTGCTTTGTCACTCACGGTGGTGCCACTTAAGATTCGTGCCACCTCAGATACTCTGTCCACATCCGACAGCCTCTCTACTGTGGTTTTTGCGCCCGTTTCTTTTTGTGTCTTACTCACTCTTAGATGCTGATGACCGAAAGAAGCCACTTGTGCTAAATGAGTGATGCAGACCACTTGATAGTGACGCGACAACTCTTTGAGCTTCTGTCCAACCACCTCTGCCACGGCACCACTAATACCAACATCCACTTCGTCAAAAATTAGCGTTGGTGTGTATTCACTATCGCTACTCACTACTGAAATCGCTAACGAAATACGCGATAACTCACCACCAGAGGCCACTTTTTTAAGTGCTTTAAAATCTTGCCCCATGTTGGTTTTAACCAAAAAGTCCACCGTTTCAGCGCCGTTCAACTGCACGCCTTCAGTCTTAGGCACTAAACCAACCATAAATTCACTGCCGGGCATGCCCAACACCTGCATTGATTGGGTTACCAAATCAGACAACTCTTTAGCTCCATAAGCTCTTGCTTTGGTGAGTCTTTGTGCAGTTTTCTGATAATTATCTTTTAATTCAGACCGCTCAGTGTTTAGTGCATCAAGTGAGCTGGCTCCACCACCAATCTCATCCAATTGCGCCTGTATCTTTTCTTGAACCTTTAAAAGCTCAGGGATTTGGCAATTGTGCTTTCTGGATAAATCATGAAATTCACTTAGTCTGTCCTCTAATTCGCTCGCACTTTGTTCATCGACCGACAATCCACTCAGATAATGCGTTAATTCATAAACCCCTTCTTGGGCTTGAACCTGCGCACTTGATAACAATTCTACTGCCTGAGACAGCTTATCATCCATTTCCTGTGCTTGAGACAGCTCATGATTAAGATTTAATAACTGGGTGTTAACACCCGTATCGCTCTCAAGTCGACTCAAGATGGACGATGTTTTTTCGATCAAGGTTGCAGCGTTGGCACTGGTTTTAAAATCCGATTCAATACTGTTGAGTTCGTCTTCAGACAGTGCAGCATCTTCCAACTCTTTTAGCTGATGACCTAACAATTCTTGCTGTTGCAGTCTAGCATCTTGGTGGCTGGTCAACTCATCGATTTGTGTGGTAATTTTTTTGTGTTGAGCAACCACCTTATTAAGCTGAGCACAAAGCTCGCCGGTGTTGGCATACGCATCTAAAAGTTGCCTTTGCTGGTCATTCCTAAGCAATAGCTGGTGTTCATTTTGACCATGCATATCAATCAACAATTCGCCCACACTTTTTACGATGGATAATGGCACGCTGACCCCATTAACAAATGCTTTTGAACGACCATCACTGCTAATGATTCGGCGCAAAATGCATTCACCGTCGTCTTCTAACGACTGCTCTTTAAGGTAGTTTTGAATTTTTTTATGCTGCATCACATCAAACGATGCACTGACTTCGGCCTTGTCCTTGCCATGGCGCACTAAAGAAGAATCTCCACGTCCGCCCAAGGCAAGATTGAGCGCTTGCAACAAAATAGATTTTCCTGCACCGGTTTCACCGGTTACCACGCTCATGCCCTTATCAAACGACAAATCTAGATGTTCAACAACCGCTAAATTTTTAACCGATAATTGAGCTAACATCTTTGTTTAGGACAGTTTTCCGCCCCAGTGCAGTTTAGAACGAATGATGTCAAAATAATCATAATCCTTTGGGTGCAACAAATGAATAAAACTGCCGTGTTGACGCACACGGATATCCTGGTCTGCAATGATAGGAATTGAAGTTTGACCATCAAAACTAACCGTTGCTCCTTCTTCAGATTCTTTCACACGAACCACCACCTCGCTACCACCCGGTACTAACAGCGGGCGATGGCTCATGGTGTGTGGGCAAATTGACACCAAGCCAATAGCATTCACACCCGGATGCATAATCGGGCCACCACTTGATAACGCATAAGCCGTTGATCCCGTTGGCGTAGTTACAATCAAACCATCTGCACGTTGATTGTTCACAAATTTATCATCAATGAACACATCAAATTCGATCATTTTTAGGGTTTCTTTACGGTGTATAACCACGTCATTAAGTGCTAAAAACTGCTTCAACACCTTGCCATTTTCTTCAATTTGGCAAGACAGCAAACATCGCTCTTCTTTGGTAAATTCACCTTTCAGCACTTGAGCAACAACTTCAAGCATGCTCCCAACTGAAGCGTCAGCTAAAAAACCAAGGCGTCCTAAATTAACACCTAAAATTGGAATGTTATTATCAACATAAGAACGCGCTGTATTGAGCAAAGTGCCATCTCCGCCCACCACAATGATTAAATCCGCTTGCTCAGCAATCTGCTCCGACTCTGTAACCACGCCAATACCTTGGCCCTCAAGAAAAACACTGAGCTCTCTCGCTGTGTGGTCACTTACACTGTCTTGTGGTTTAGTAATGATGCCGATTGTATTAAACATAGTTAGTTTTTTACTATTGATTTATTTAAAATAGTCACTATATAAAGTAACACTTGATAAATATACATGAGTTGGACAATAAAATGACAAAAAAGAAAGCTAATGACAAAAGCACGAAAAAGCCTAAAGACGAAAATATTAAGAAAAAAACCAAAGAAACTGAAGAGAATGATCTGCAGTCTCAACTAGAACAGGCACAACAATCGGCTAAAGACAACTGGGATAAACTGCTCAGATCCCAAGCAGAAATGGAAAACCTGAAGCGTCGCAACGCCAAAGATCTTGGAAAATGCGCACAAATTTGCTCTCGATGGTTTTGTTAAAGCACTGTTAGAAGTTAAAGACTCTTTAACCATGGGCTTAAAAACCGCGAACGAAGAAAAAGCTACCATTGAACACATTATTGAAGGCCTTGAAATGACGGATAAAGTTTTCCTCTCAACCATGGAAAAATTTGGCGTGAAAGCCATCAGACCCGAAGGCGAAGCGTTCAACCCAGAGTTTCACGAAGCAGTTACCATGGTTCCTGTGCCTGATAAAGAATCTAATTCTGTCCTAGAAGTTGTCCAAACTGGGTTTACGCTGAACGGTCGATTAGTGCGTCCAGCAATGGTGATTGTGGTTCAGTAATTCTAGTTTCAATCCTTTTTAAAAATTTAGGAAATAATCGAAACAACTGTAAAAACCTTACTAATAAAGACTTATAGCTATCAAAAAATCAATAATAACCCTTGTTTTAATGCCTAAAACAAGGGTTATTTCTTTCTAACGATGCTTGTGCANTGGAAAANTCAAAAATTTCANNAATTTTGCAAATAGCATTCCAGANGCATTAGACGTTTGTCTTAAACGCTCTTATGACTTATAATGGACTTTCTAATACTTGGGAGAGATAGGTGAAGCGCTTTTTGTTGCCTTTATTTTTGTTGTTAATATCAGCATTTGCACACGCAGAGAATGATCTGTTGCCTGCTGATGAAGCTTTTGCTTTTAAAGCAAAAGTAGTTAACGATGAAATACTGCTCAACTGGGACATTGCTAGAGGCTACTACCTTTACAAAGAAAAAATCAAGATTTCTGCCGATTACTCTCAACAGCTCGGCACAGCAAAATTCCCCGAAGCTAAAATCAAAAACGATGAATTTTTTGGCGAAATAGGCGTTTATCGCAATAACGCTGTGGTTGCTATCCCCGTTTTGGATGGTGATGCAAAATCGATTTTATTAACCGTAACTTATCAAGGCTGTGCTGATTTAGGCGTGTGCTATCCGCCCATCACCAAAAAAGCAACACTTGACATTAGTGACATTCACGGACCTTCGCTGGTTGACAGTGCGCTTGGAATATTTTCCAAAGCCAAAACCAAAGCTCAGTCGGTGGTTGAGAAAAATCAACCCAATTTCTGATGAGCCATTACCTGCAGATGAAGCCTTTGGTTTTTCCGTTGTAGCTATAGATGCCAACACACTACTGGCGACTTGGAACATTCATTCTGAATATTACTTATATCACGATAAATTTTTTATTGAGGCTAAAGGTGCCGAAATTGGCAACATCAATTTCCCGAAAGGAAAGCTCAAAGACGACTTGCTGTTTGGAGAGGTTCAAGTTCACAAAGGCACGCTGAGCATTGAAATACCCCTTAAAAACATAACGTCGCAACCCATTACCTTTGTTGCCAAGTACCAAGGCTGCTGGGAGGGTGGTATTTGTTACCCACCACAAGAAAAAAGTGTGGAAATCATACTGCCCATACAAGGCTCTGAAACGCTTGTCACTACCGATTACAAAACGAACGGCACGCTAAACACGCCTATCCAAGCCACAGAAGCAATTGAACTGAATGAAACCGACAAAATTGCTGCCTTACTGCAACAAGACAATATATTTTTAGTATTGGCAAGTTTCTTTGGTTTTGGCTTGCTGCTCTCATTAACACCTTGTGTGTTCCCAATGATCCCAATTTTATCGGGCATTATTGTTGGACAAAAAGGTGAAGTAAGCACACAAAAAGCACTGATTATGTCGATCGTGTTTGTGCTCGCCATGAGTGTAACTTATTCGATTGCTGGTGTGCTTGCGGGCTATTTTGGTGAAAACTTACAAGTCTTATTCCAAACGCCTTGGATATTGGTGGTGTTTAGCCTGGTGTTTGTTGCTCTGGCTTTTTCCATGTTTGGTTACTATGAAATTCAACTGCCTGCTAGTTTGCAGGGAAAAATTGCCAACATTAGTAATAAACAAGAGGGTGGTCACTTGATCAGTGTTGCCATTATGGGTTTCTTATCTGCTTTGATTGTTGGCCCATGCGTGGCGCCACCGCTAGCGGGTGCACTCATCTACATTGGCCAAACGGGCGATGCACTGCTGGGTGGCGTGTCGTTATTCGTCATGAGCCTAGGTATGGGTGCGCCACTGCTTGCCATTGGTGCGGGCGTAAGCAAACTGCCTAAAGCCGGCGGATGGATGGATAACGTTAAATACATTTTTGGTATCTTAATGCTGGCCGTGGCCATTTGGCTGCTCGACCGTATCATCTCACCAGTAGTTTCACTGGCACTATGGGCAACGCTGTTCAGCTTCTCGCCAATTGCCATGGGCGTGTTAAATTCACTCACCAATACACCAACCCCGTGGCAACGCATCTTTAAAGCCATTGGACTGTTGGTATTAGCGTACGGCATCTTGCTTTGGGGTTTGGTGGCTCGTGGTGGTGGAGACATGCTAGCACCACTGTCTGGTTATGGGTCTGGCTCACAAACGGAGCAAGTCCACATCAAATTTGAAAAAATTAAATCAAC
>JGI26255J51710_1000753_pt1 | contig 12265 bp, 14 predicted proteins | sample SaaInlV_135m_DNA_2_FD_51710 | JGI IMG/M metagenome (IMG submission 51710)
AAAATTGAGAGTTAAATCATGGTAGATTTGTGGATTGAAGTTACATCCCTAGCTATTCTTATCGGACTATCGGGATTTTTCAGCGGTTTAGAAGTTGCCCTAGTAGGAATAAGAAAATCAAAAGTAGTTCAATTATTTAATGAAGGTAAAAAAGGTTCCAAAGCATTACACAAATTAAAAATGAATCCAAGTTGGATGATGTCCAGTGTCAATCTTGGAAACAATCTAGTTAACGTAGGAGCATCAGCACTTGCAACAACAGTTGCAATAAGATTATTTGGAAATGACGGATTAGGTATTGCAGTTGGAATTATGACATTTTTAATTTTAGTGTTTGGAGAAATAACGCCAAAAACATATTGCAATGCCAACTCTACAAAAGTGGCATTAAGATGTGCACCAATACTACTAGTGTTCAGCTATGTATTTTATCCAATTGTGAAATTCTTTGAAACTATTACTAACAGCGTTGTAAAAATAACCGGAAGTAGTCATACACCACCTCCGATTACAGAAGATGAAATCAAGGGGGTAATTGATCAAGGGTTAGAAGAAAATGCGTTAGAAAAAGAAGAGATGGAGTTAGTTCATGGCGCTCTAAAATTTGACGATACTGTAATTCGTTCAGTAATGACCCCCAGAACAAAGATGTTCGTATTNAATTCAAAGATGCTACTCTTTGAGGCACTACCACAGATTAATCAGAGAGGCCATTCCAGAATTCCAATTTTTGGAGATACNAGTGACGACATTGTAGGGTTCATACATGTGAGTGACGTTTTAAAAGAATTAGAAAAGGATAACAAAATGGTAAGTTTAGAACAAATTGCACGAAAAGCAGTATTTGCATCACAAGAAAAAATGATCAGCAGCATGTTGAAAGAAATGAAAGGAAGGAAAACGCACATGGCAATGGTTGTGGATGAACATGGAGGTGTGGAAGGCCTGGTGACACTTGAAGATTTACTTGAGGAAATAGTAGGAGAGATTGAGGATGAAACAGATGTGATCAAACAAGTAACTTATGAAAGAATTGATCAAGATACGATAATTACAAACGGAGACATAGAAATTGACGTGGTAAATGATATTTTTAAAACGAGCATTCCAGATGGCGATGATTATGCATCCTTAAACGGATTATTACATGAAAAATTACAAGACATACCTCAAGAAGGCGATAAAATAGAAACCAATGAATTAAGAATCATAGTAGAAAAAGTATCAAAAAATATTCCTAAAAGAATTAGAATTGAAAAAATTAAATCTTAATCGTCTTTTTTAGGTGTCTTCTTCCACACTTGTATTTGACCACCATAAACTTCGTCATCATATACAAATGCTGAAATTTGTGCATAGAAGCCTTCACGACCACTTTTGAATACTTTTGGAGGTAATGGAATCTCTACTTCTTTTCCATCAGGCATTTTAAGAGTCGCAATTGCAATTTTAGATTTTTTTGGCTCATCTTCACTCATGTTTGCTTCAAGATTTTGCCCACTTTTATCTATTTTTGCTTCTTCGTTTATTGACTTTTTTTTTTGAAAGTTATCTTTAATGGGTTTGGGTTTTAATTTGTTAGAATTATTATCGACATCATTGATTTTATTTTGAATGTCATTCATTAATTTATTAACATAATCCCTTGATTCTTTTTCGCTCATGCTGTAGGAATCATGCTTTACTAATTAAATAATCTTAATTAAACAACAACGTCATTCACTTGACTTGGAAAAGTGTTCTTGTAATTTTTGTTTTTTCTCATTCATGTTAAAAATTGATTCAGTGTGAGAAAATGCATCACTGTACGATTTTCCAAACAACATTGCTTGCATTAGCATATGATTTTCAGGAATTACAATTCCAGTTTGATCATCAGAATACATCATTTGTACAGTGTCACCAATAGACACAGTCATGTTTGCATGAATATGGATCATGTTGGTATCAGTAAAATTAAAACCCATATTTTGAGCAAAATCTCTAACATCTTTAGTTCCCTTTGCAGTCCACAAAGTTGCAACCCCAAACTCGTTCTCAAAAATACTGTGAATTTCAGAAGGTTTTGGTGCAATTTCTTTAAATCTTATATCCATAATGTGTAGATGCATTTGTCTACTAGGAACCTTTAGTGCACGAACGTAAAGAGGTGCATCCTGTCCAAAATACAATTTAACATCATCACCATGATGAGGTTTTTCGGTCATCTCAATGGTATCTGAAACAGTTTTTTCGGTTTGTTCAATATCGGCCCAACGTCTAACCAAAGTTACATCAAATCGAGTAATTTTAGCACCAAACGTGTCTCGAAGTGGCTCTAAAATTCTACCCATCCCAGTAACATTGCAACTTCCTTGCATGACATGAGATTTGCCTAATGCTTGATCATAGTTTGCCCGTGAATTAAAAAGTAAATCAGAAACAGCTTGATCGCCAATAGTAGATTCACCGCCTTGATAAATTACAGGGACATTTTTTGATTCATAAATATTTTTTTTGTTTTGATAACCATGTCCACCAGGGGATGCATCAATTACTAAATCACATTCATTTAATGCAGAATCAATAGTTCCAGAAATATCATAATTTTTAAAATTTTCTAATTTATTTTCAGGAACATAAACATTCAATCCTTTAGATATTGCTTCAGTTACTTTATCGTCTGGAGAATACTTGCCAATTCCAATAACATTAATTTCAGGATCGTCTTTTAGGAATGAAACTATTCTGCTACCTATGGAACCATATCCATTAACAAAGACTTTCTTCATAATATCCCTAAGATTATCTCACTTATTTACTAATTTATTTTAGACAATAAAAAATGATAACGATGTTCAAGAATAGAACAAAAGTCTAAATGTACTGAGAGAGAATAATCACCAATGATACATGCACCATCACTTGCAATAGGTGCCATAATTGCGTCAATTACAATTACAGTTGTGATGTTCGGATTAAACAGCATAACAGACGAAACAGGGTTATCCATGGAGCCTACGCCAAAAATTCAACAAGTTGGACCTCCAAAAATTACTCTGGACACGCTTGTATCAAATGGCTCCCCAATATTGGGAGATTCTAACGCTCCAATAACACTAGTAGAATTTGGAGATTATCAGTGTCATTATTGTCACGTATTTTTTGATTCAATTGAAGAAGACATTATTAAAAATTATGTTGAGACAGGAAAGGTAAAAATTATTTTTAAAGATTACAACATAATTGGAGAAGATTCAGTCAAAGCATCACAAGGGGCACATTGTGCAAGTGATCAAGGGTCATTCTGGGAATACCACGACATATTGTATTCAAACTGGACAGGAGAAAATAATGGATGGGCATCTGGAACAAATCTGACAAATTTTGCAGAAGAGATAGGCTTGGACATGAACAAATGGACAGAATGTATGATGCAGCAAAAACATTCACAAAGAATTCTTAGCAGTAATGAGGATGCCAGAGCGCTGGAATTAACAGGCACACCTGCATTTTTTGTAATTAATTCAGAAGGACAAGTCTCAAAATTGTTTGGGGCTCAACCATTTGAAGTCTTTAAAAAAATGTTTGATGCAGAATTAAAAAAATAACAACATGTGAACTGCCAGGCGACAAAAAAGAAAAGAAATACGCCTAGTTAACTAAAATTCACGACAAATACTTAATTACTGTTATTTTGAACGAAGCTTATGACGGCAGGAATAGACGATGTTGCAATATACATTCCAAGATTATACATTGATGCGGCAGATTTTGCAAAAGCAAGAGGTCTTGATCCAGTAAAATTACAAAAAGGTCTAGGAGTATCTCAAATGGCAATAGTTGACGCAAATCAAGATCCGGCATGTCTTGCAGCCAATGCATGTTTACGAGTTATGGAAAAAAATAATCTGTCTCCGGATGACATAGGAAGACTGTACATTTCAACAGAATCTGCATTTGATGAATCAAAAGCAATGAACTCATACGTCATTGGAATGCTAGAGCAAGTTTACGGTCAAGGATCATTTGAGCACTGCGGGGGAGTAGAAACAAAATTTGCATGTGTGAGTGGATCATATGCACTGTACGATAACACTAATTGGATTAGAGCAGGTGAGGCAGAAGGAAAAAGCGCACTAGTAGTAGTGTCAGATATTGCAAAATATGACATGGGTTCAAGTGGTGAAATGACTCAGGGGGCAGGTGCAGTGGTAATGTTGCTTAACGATGATCCACGATTGTTAGAATTTGATCCTAAAGTTACGTCAACGTCAATCAAGGACGAATATGATTTTTACAGACCGTTTGGAAAAGAAACCCCAATTGTACACGGCCAATATTCTAATTTACTTTACATGATTCAAGTTAGAAAAGCACTAGAAGCTTACAAGAAAAAAGTAATTTCTTCAAACTTAATTAAAATGAAAGAGGATGAAACAATTTTAGACCACATGGATTACATCAACATGCACTTGCCATATAGTAACATGGGGAAAAAGGCATTGGCATATTTGGTTAGACACGAATGGCGTCAACTTCCAAGATGGAAAAACATCCTAGAGGAAATTGGAATGGAGGAACCAATACCAAAAGATCCTCGCGGAACTATTGAATCGGTATTAGCTGATGAAGAGTTCATGGCAAAAGATCATGAGTTTACAAAATTGTTTACAAAAACACAAGAATATCAAGATGTGTTTGAATCAAAACTTTCAAGTTCACTTATCGCATCTACAATGATTGGTAATCTGTATACAGCATCATTGTATCTAGGATTTAGAAGCAGTTTAGAATTTGAATATCAGAAAGGGGTGGATCTAGAGGGAAAAAGAATAGGGTTTGGATCTTACGGTAGTGGAAGTAGTGCAATGGTATTCAGCGGAGTAGTACAGCCAGAATACGAAGAAATTGTAAAGAGCATGAATTTAGAAGCTGAAATAGGTCAAAGAAAAAGACTGACATGGAGCGAGTACGAGGAACTGCATGAAAACAAATTAACCCCAGAACAGTCCAAGGTCCACACTAAAAAAGAGTTTGTGTTAGTGGACGTAAAAACAGACGTAGAAAGTAGAGGCGAAAGAAGATATGTCTTTACAAGTTAATTTTAAAAATTAATTAAAGTTCACAGAATTAATCTCGTTCATTGTCAGCCATTTGTTTACGAAGTTTTTTTTCATTGCCAATCCAAATGTCCACCATTTGGGCATGATATGCAATATCTTTAGCAAGTTTTACATCATCATGAGGTGATTGTTTCATTTTTTTTTCTAATTCAATTTTAGTGGATTCGTGAAATTGGATTTTAAATAAAATTTCATCTAACTTTTGTTCTTGATATTTTTTGAGTTTATTCTTAACCTTGTTTTTAAAAAAATCCATTATGAATAATGTATAACGAATCCACTTAAAAATAATTAAAAATTGCGTGAAAAATCTAAATTTAGACATAGAGTCTAAAAAAGATCAAACCCAATGCAAACTAGATTATTATGGACTGAATTTATAACAAAATATACGATGGCTGATGAGGTAAATCCAATCAAAGATTACCTGTTTGAGCATATTGAAAAATCAAACAGTATTGAAAATTTAATTCATGAAAAAAAATTTGATGTCATTATTAATGAGATAGTTGAGAATTGCTACGATAAAGTAATTCTAATGGATAAAAAAGAGGAGGCAGTCGGAATTTTAGCTACAGGCATACTGCATTATCTGCTTACAAATGCCCTTCTAAGCAGTCAAAGAAAAGTAGATTATCAAGGAATGGAATTGGACATTGTAATTCCAGATACTAGAACATTGGAAAAAGATGCCAAAATGACGCTTTTAATTTTAATCCCAAAATCATCGGACAAAAAAATAATTGATGAAAAAATTTCTCAATTAAGAAAAATACAGCCAACTAAAGAAAACATATGGGCAGTGTTATCAGAGGACATATCAATTGACTGCAAATCATTTGTTTTATCTAAAGACAACAATTCCTTTTCTAAAATAATTTTTGAGATTGCACAGTTTTCAAACGTGGGCGGATCAAATAAATTTAAAATACTGCGAATTTAATTTTTAAAAAAAATTATTTTAATAATGACTTCATGTCAATATTTTTCTTAAAAATGCTATGCAATGATTCATCGCTCATGTCGTTAATGAACGGGATTGAACCAAGAACCTTGACTCCAGTTAAAGTCTCCAAATCTTTTGTTAATTGATTAATGGGATAACCGTCATCATCAAAATTATTTATTATGATTCCTTTAATTGGAATTTTATATTTTTCACACATTTTTACGGTCATCAAAGTGTGATTGACGGTTCCGACTTTACTTCTAGTTACAATTATTGTGGGAATTTTCATATCTTTTATCAAATTTGTAACATAGTAATCTTTGAGGATAGGAGTTAGAATACCACCCATGCCTTCAACAAGCATCATTTCATGAATGTTGGTTAATTTTTTAAAACTAGAAAGAACAAGGGGAATTTTTGGTTTGATTTTTAGTTTTTTCCAAGCAGTGTAAGGGGATGCAGGTATTGGAAAGAACTGAGGGTTAACCAAAGTCTCAGGATCGTTGGTCTGGGCAGATTTAGATAGAATTTCAACATCTTCAGATTTGTGACCTTTTTTTTGCGCAACGCCTGCAGCAAAGGGCTTCATCACACCCACATCCACCCCCATTTTTCTTAGCATGATTGCCAATCCCGCTGTAATGTAGGTTTTACCAACATCCGTATCAGTGCCTGTGATAAATAGGGATTTCAATAATGTAAGAAATGTTGTTTGATAGATTAACTAATCGTTTTGAATAATCTAATCATGAACTTCTAGAAAGATGGATGGCTTGGGATAACATATGTCAAATTTATCAATGTTGTCGGAAATGGATGGAAGAGTTGTTTTTAAAAATTCATGCAACTCAGCTTTGTCAATAATCTGATATGTACTGTATGGCGCATGATAATTTCTGGAGATGATTCGTTTGGAGAGTAATAATTTAAGAGCACGAGATATGGAAGGACTGGATTTATCGGTAATTGCGACTAGTTCAATTTGAGACAGAGGGTTTGAATTTAGCAATACCAATGTCACAGATTTTACTGTAGGGTTTAGCATTAATTCATAAAATTCAACATCTTGTAAATTTAGTTTTGGAGAGTGCAGTATCCTGAATTTGCCCTTTCTTTCATGAATATCACAATCATCAAGAAGCAGTCTAACATATTTTTCAACAGTTTCTGAAGCACATTGTGATTCGGAAACTAATTTCATAAAGGTTATAGGTTTGGATAAAACGGTATCCAGAATTATTTGACGACAAGAGTTTTTTGTTTTTATGATATTTTTTGTGGACATCATACCAACTATGATCATAAGCGTGAAAAATGGCAAAGAGAGCTCAACATTTGAAGCAAATTCTAGTTCTGAAAACTGAATTAGGTGATTAGAACTGTTCAAATCACTTAATCTAATCAAAACTAGCATTAATCTGGAATGGTACAAACATCAAATTGTTTAATTCTACATGTATAGAACAAGAATATTCGTATGTATTACAGAAATTCTAACCATTATGAAAAAAAAATATAATTTTAATATAAAAAAATAGGGAAACAATGGAATGTCTCTAGAATTTCTAAATAGGTTAAAAAAAGAAAACAAGGAGGTCAGACGAGAACAAAACAAAAGATACAGGGAAAAAAATAGGGAAATTCTCAATTTAAAAAAACAGCGCATGTACTATCAAATGTGTTTAGAAAAAAAACAGTCAAAGATACAATCAAATTAAAATAACATTCACAATTTGCCAACAACTCAATTATTAAGTTCACAAATCCAACAATATTAGTTGAAAAGTTCAGTATGGCATCCAAACACGCAGATGAGTGAATGGGGTTCATTTGACACCATAACTAAAGGCAAAGGAATATGGCTAATAGACTCCAAAGGAAACAAGATAATTGACGCGGTAGGGTCAATGTGGTGCAATGTTTGGGGGCACTCCAATCCCCAATTAGTTAAAGCAATTACAACCCAAAGCAAGAAAATTCAACATTCATCATTGTTCAATCTTACAAACGAGCCCATAGAAAAACTGGCAGACAATCTCATGAAAATATCTCCAGGAATGAACAAGGTGTTTTTTTCAGACAATGGCTCATCAGCAATGGAAATTGCAATCAAAATTGCGTTGCAGTACTGGAAAAACACAGGAGAGAGAAACAGAACAAAAATTGCAACTGTAGAAAACGGATATCACGGGGACACGTTTGGAGCCATGTCAGTAGGGTACGTTCCAGAATTTTTTGCAAAATTTAAAGAGCAACTGTTTCCAACTATTCAATTTCCAGTTCCAAACAAGTACAGAATACCAAAAGGATTGACTTTTGAAGACCATCAAAACGAGTGTTTGGAAAAAATTGAAAAAAGGTTTTCCAAAAAAGACGACATTGCAGCTTTCATAATGGAAAGCGGCGCACAGATGGCAGGAGGGGTCATAATTTATCCCGAAGACTTTCAAAAAAAGATTAGCAAGTTATGTAAAAAACATGACATCCTGTTTGTGCTGGATGAGATAGCAACAGGTTTTGGAAGATTGGGATCAATGGTGCAATATCAAGAACAGCAAAGCATACCGGACATAGCAGCGTATGGAAAAATGCTAACTGGCGGGTATTTGACGATGGCAGCAACGCTTACAAATAAAAAAATCTATGATTCATTTTCAGGTGAATTTAATGATTGGAAGCATCTTTTTCACGGTCATACATATACTGGAAATCCAATGGCAGCAGCAGTGGCCAATGAGAATATCCACATGTATGAAAAATTCAATTTGATTAAAAAAATTCAAAAAACATCGAAGATATTTTCAAAGTATTATGAAGAAATTTCAGACATAGACATTGTCGGAGATATCAGACACAAGGGAATGCTAATGGGGATAGAGTTAGTATCAGACAAAGAAAAAAAGATACCAATCAAGACAAAAAAATCCATCAATAAAGTATTCTTTGAAGAAGGGAAAAAACATGGAATATACCTTCGAACTCTGGGGAATATTGTAATGCTAGTTCCACCGCTATCAATTCAAGGTAATGAATTAGAATTACTTCTAAGGAGAACAATTAAGACCATTCAGGCATCAAAATCAAAAATTATTTGACTGTTAACCCCTAAAATTAAGAGGGTTAACAATTACAATATTTTTATAAATGGAATAAAAATTGTTTCAACATGAGTAACCTAGAATTCATCAAAGATTGTCAAGAAAAGGTGTTTTCAGGAGAAAGAATTTCCGTAGAAGATGCAAGAAAATTNTTTAATGTACCAGATGAAGATCTTAAGGAATTATCTAAATGTGCTAACGAGATAACCAGGGACTATAATGGAAATAAAGTAGATGTGGAGCAATTAAACAATATTAAAAAAAATGCATGTAGTGAAGATTGTACATTTTGTGGGCAATCAGCATTTTTTGATACAGGTATTGAAACATATCAATTGCCTACACCAGAAGAAGTTGTAATCAAAGCTAAAAAAGCAAAAGAAGAAGGTGCAGACTCATATTGTTTAGTTGCAGCATGGAAAGAACCATCACCAAAAGATTTCATAAAAGTTTGTAAAATAATTACAGAGATAAATGTAAAAGTTGGAATTAGTGTAGAATGTAGTTTAGGATTTCTTACAAAACAACAAGCATCAAAATTAAAAGAACTGAAAGTAAAAAGGTACAATCATAATTTAGAAACAGCAAAATCAAAATTTCCAGAAATATGTACAACACACACATATCAAGATAGACTAGATACACTAGAAATTGCAAGAGAAGCAGGGTTGGAATTGTGTACAGGCGGAATTATCGGGTTGGGAGAAACAAGAGAACAAAGATTAGAATTAACTTTAGAATTAGCACGAATATATCCAGAGGAAGTAACAATCAACATACTAGTTGCAGTTCCAGGAACACCATTGGAATTGCAAGTGGACCTTGCAAATTCTGAAATTACCAGAATATTTTCAGTCATACGATTTCTCTTACCAGAATCAGTGATTAAAATTTCTGGAGGAAGAGAAACTCAACTAGAGGATTCAGGAGAAGAATTACTCCAAAGTGGAGCAAATGGAATAATTACTGAAGGATATCTAACTATGGGCGGAAATAAATCCAAAAAAGACCGTGAAATGATAGAAAAAATTGGCCTTGAAGCATAAACTCAACTTTATTGATTTAGAATTAGCACGAATTAAAGAAAATAATCTACACAGAAGGTTGCAATATGGTGAAGCACGAGGTTCACACATCACAATTAAAGGTAAAAAACACATCAATTTGTCCTCAAACGATTATCTTGGAATTCCAATAACCAAAATTCAAACAAATCAATTACAGTCAAGTTCCAGACTTGTTTCAGGAAATGATGAATCATATAGGAAATTAGAAAGTGTACTGGCAAAACACAAATCGCAACAAAACAGTCTGNTTTATCCCACAGGCTACATGGCAAATCTTGGATCAATTTCAGCAATTGCGTCAAAAGGGGATTTAATTCTCAGTGATGAATTAAACCACGCAAGCATCATAGAGTCATGTAAATTATCAGGTGCCAAAATATCCATTTACAAACATAATGACATGGATGATTTAGAAAAGAAAATAAAAATACAAGGAAAAAATAAGTTTGTAATTACTGAAGGTGTATTTAGTATGGATGGAGACGTATCATCGTTAAAAGAAATTACGGAAATTTCACAAAAATCAAATGCGATAACAATTGTAGATGACGCACACGGGGATTTTGTAATGGGAAAAGATGGAAAGGGAACTCCAGAACATTTCAATGTAGCAAAAAAAATTGATTTGTATATCAGTAGTTTAAGCAAAGGTCTAGGATCATTTGGAGGGTATGTCGCATCACAAAATAATGTGATTGATTTATGCATAAATAAATCAAAACCATTTATCTACACATCAGCACTACCATCATTTTTAGTGCAACATTCAATTAAAAGAATAGAGTCAGACAGAGAGACTCAGAAGAAGAAATTAGAAAATAATGTAGAAAAATTAGCGAGAGGGCTAAGATCAATCGGATATGAAATAAAATCAAATACGCAGATCATACCAATAATTTTAGGAAGTGAAAAATTAGCGATGGATTTTGGTAAATTTTTATCTGTAAACGGGATATTTGCACAACCAATCAGGTATCCCACAGTACCAAAGAATCAAGCTAGACTAAGAATATCAGTGACGGCGTGGCTAACAAATTCAGATGTTGAAAAATCGTTAAAAATATTTGAAAAAGCCTATAGAAAATTCTTGTAATTATCTAGAAGCATCCATTCCACCAAATGCCAAATCTAATGGATTTGCAGGAGAGCCCACGATAACTGCAATAGTCACAGCTATGGACAAAATGATACCTACGACAATAAATCGTTTATTCATATCAGAGTCATCAAACCCCTAGTTAAAAACGGATTGTGAGATACTAGTTAAAATGCGTAAGAAGGCTTTAAAGGAAAAATTATGAAATTAGGACATGACTGAACCCACGATAATAGTGGCTCTGCTTGCAGGATTGGCCTCATTTATTGCTCCATGCATCTTGCCAATGATTCCCGCATTTTTAGCATATATTTCTGGAACTACATTATATGAAATAAAAAATCCACATAAATCCAATGTTCAAATAAATAAAATCAACATTGTAATAAACACAATATTTTTTGTTTTAGGGTTTTCAATTATTTTTTCAACCTTAGGAGTTTTGATTAACAGTGCATTATTAGAAAACGTTAATCAATTCACAGAGAGTCTAAACATAATTGCAGGAATTATCATCATCATCTTTGGAATATTTTTAATATTGTCTACAAAAATTAATTCGTTAAATAAAGAAAAAAAATTCCACATTAAAAATTTTAAATCAAGCTATCCAATGTCATTTGTATTTGGTTTAGCGTTTGCTATAGGATGGACACCATGTGTTGGACCAATATTGGGAACAATACTCACATTAGCTGCAACCACACCCTCAATTTCATTTAGTTTACTACTAGCGTATTCCACAGGTCTAGGCATTCCATTTATTTTAATGGGGATATTTTATTCTAAATCTACAAAAATTATTTCATCCATGACAAAACATTTGAAATATTACAACATTGTATTAGGAGGATTTATCATCTTGCTGGGAATTTTAATATTTACAAACCAACTTGCATATATTGCAAATTTTCCATTACTTAACGAGATCGTGATGTTAGGATGAATGC
>JGI26255J51710_1000763_pt1 | contig 12201 bp, 12 predicted proteins | sample SaaInlV_135m_DNA_2_FD_51710 | JGI IMG/M metagenome (IMG submission 51710)
AACCGAGTAGGGTACGGTCCTGGGTTGAAAGATTGGGCGCTCGTTGCCTCGACCTGTTGTGGATGATCAGCTGCTGTTTCAGGAGCAGGTTCTCGGCAATAACAGTTCGGCTCCCACCGGGTCCAATCAGTTTAGCCAGGGTGGTGAGCAGGTGAAAAAGTAAGTAGATCACATCTCTCATGCTGTCCGAGGGTAATATTTGCTGGAGCAAGCAGCAACCGGCACCACTCTGATATTATTGGGAAATTAATATTTCGCCATGCACAGGGCGGAAAGTATTGTATGGTCCTATTTGTTATAACTTTTCTAGGAGATATCTAAAATGCCTTTGATCTATTTGTTGATCGGAATATGTTTTGAGATTGTAGCGGTAAGTTTTTTGAAGGCTTGCGAAGAGTTTACTCTATTAGTTCCCAGTGTTTTTGTGGTGCTTGGTTATGCGGCGGCATTGTTTTTCTTATCCCTTAGCCTCAGGGGGTTTCCAATTGGAATTGCTTATGCGCTATGGTCTGGTCTGGGTATAGTGAGCGTCAGCATTGTCGGTTTTGTGCTTTACGGACAAAAGTTAGATTTACCGGCCATTCTTGGCGTTGCTCTTATTGTTATTGGAACCCTTGTTATTAATGTATTTTCGAAGAGCATGCTGCGATAGGAATACATGATGTGATGAATAAAAAAATGGCGCCTCGGGCGCCATTTTTTTAACGCTTAACATCTAGCGTCTGCTCACTCCCCTAGCAGTTTCTTAAAGGTACGCTCTGTCATACCCGAAGTTATACCGCCATCAATCATAATTGACTGCCCGCTGACAAAGCGCAGTCTTCAGCTGCTAAGAAGTGAATCATCGCGGCACATTCTTCGGGCTCACAAATACGGTTCGATGGCACCAATAATTTCTCACCTTCAATCATAAACACACCGCCGTCGGCATGTGCCATTGGGGTGTTTACGGTGGTGGGGCAGATGCAGTTAATGCGAATACCCTTGGCTTCGCCCAGCTCTACCGCGGCGGTTTTAGTCAGTCCCACGACTGCGTGCTTGGAAGCGACGTAGCTGCCGATCTCAACAGCACCTACCGTCTTGCTCCGCAGGATGGGCAGAAGCCGCGACCCTTACAGGAGAAAGCGACAAGGTGCTCGTGCCGGCAGCCATCGCACTTTACCCGTAAGAAACCATGTTCGAGGCGCCCGCAGCGCAAGTACTTACGGAACTCTTCGACGACGAAGGCGGGCAACGACGCGTGGTTCAGTGTCAGTTCGCCGGTAAGCGTAGACAGGTGTTGTTCAACAATCGGGTAGAGCGCGGTTTTTTCCGGTTCGTGGCGCCGGTAGCGGTGACCGATGGGGACCGGTGAGACGGCCGGTTTTTCAAGGTTATTCCTGACCAAGTTATTGGAGATTCCCATATAGATATCTTCAGGGATCCCATGATCGCTTTCAGCAGCAGAATCATTGTGCTACTCGTAGGTAAAACCTCAGGCGCAGTGTGAGCACAGCTCGTTTACCCGGTTGGTAAAACATTTGGGTCTTCAGCTCGCAGGTGATTCAATAAAATCAGGTAGAGGGGTGGCGAAACCAACGGCAGATCTCGACGAGAAGTAGGGGGATTACATTTTTCTCTGTCCCCTATGTTTTTTCGTGTCCTCAAATCCGTTTGCGTGACAAAGGTGCGTGAGATTCATCAGAGGGCCTAATCTGGTAATCGGTTGTCACTAAACAAGTTGCTCACCGAAAACCAACTTGAACGCAGCTTGTTTTCGGAGCCTCTCAAACCATCGGCCTCACGCAGCCTTTATTTCTAGGCATCTGTAAGGCATCTCGATATACACGCCCCGCTTACCGATCACAGTGTTATGACCCTGCAGGGCGAAGCTCCTCGACACCGGATTCCCGACCAACCAGCAATACATCTGCGGGCCTTTTGGCAAACAGCCCCTGGGTCACTACACCGGTAAGACCGTTAATGGTGTCTTCCATAGCACAGGGGTCGGTGATCGAGAGGCCATGAACATCAATGATCATATTGCCATTATCTGTGACGAATCCCTGGCGGTAGACGGGTTGGCCACCCAGACCGACAAGCTTCCTGGCGACTGCCGATCGGGCCATCGGAATGACTTCAACGGGCAGCGGAAATTTGCCAAGAACGTCTACAAGCTTGGTGTCATCAACGATACAGACAAACTGCCTGGCGACGGATGCAACGATCTTTTCCCTTGTCAGTGCGCCGCCGCCGCCTTTGATCAACTCCAGGTTTGGGTTGGTCTCGTCAGCACCATCGACATACACGAGTAGTTCGTTGACGTCGTTCAGGTCATAGACCGGAATCCCGTGGGCTTTGAGTCGGTCCGCTGTTGCTTGCGAACTGGCCACGGCACCATCGAATCGGTGACGGGACTTCGCAAGCGCGTCAATGAAATAGTTTGCAGTTGAGCCAGTGCCTACCCCGATGACTGCTTCTTTGGTGAGCAGCGGCTCAATGTAGTCAGCTGCACTTTGTCCAACGGCGGCTTTGAGTTCGTTCTGGTTCATTAAAATTGTCACCAATGTGAAGAATCGGGGAATCGAGTAGTTCAGCTTAATGATCGTGCGCTGTAATGGTAGTGATCTGCGATGGTAGTGATCCTTATCGATAGTGATCTGGCCCGGCTTACACAAATTGCATCCAGTTGGCTAAGATGAGGCTACCTTCAAGATGGATCCTGCGCGTGGAAAAGTATGTAAAGAAAATCCTCGAGGCGAATGTTTATGACGTTGCAATACAGACGCCTTTGGAAATGGCTCCTTTGCTGTCATCTCGAATGGGAAGCGAGGTGTTGCTAAAGCGTGAAGATATGCAGCCGGTCTTCAGTTTCAAGATTCGCGGAGCGTACAACAAGATAAGTCGCCTGACACCCAAGGCAAGGAAAAAAGGGGTCATTACGGCATCTGCCGGGAATCACGCACAGGGTGTGGCGATGGCTGCTACCAGACTTGGGATCAGGTCCAGAATCGTGATGGGCGAAAATACGCCCTCAATCAAGATCGATGCGGTAAAGGCCTTTGGCGGCGAAGTCATTCTGCACGGGGATACCTATGACGAGGCCGCCGTGTTCGCGCGTAAGGAAGCGACTCGCACAGGCGCGACCTACATACACCCCTTTGATGACGCCGATGTAATCGCAGGGCAGGGAACGATCGGGATGGAGATAATGAGGCAATATACGGGCTCTCTTGATGCCGTCTATGTGCCTGTAGGCGGAGGTGGGTTGATTGGTGGCATTGGTGCGTTCGTTAAGTACCTCCAGCCTGAATGTAAAATCATTGGCGTGGAATGTGAAGGGTCAGCTGGGATGTCAGCTGCACTGAAAGCCGGGAGGAGGGTCTCTCTCCGGGCGGAAGATCTTGACCAGTTTGCCGATGGTACCTCTGTTAGGCAGGTTGGTAAGGAAACCTTCGCACTGGCAAAGCAGGTAGTTGATGACGTCATCACAGTGACGGTTGATGAGATCTGCGCCGCGATTAAGGACCTGTTCGAGGATACTCGTACCATTGCCGAACCATCAGGGGCTCTCGCGGTAGCGGGATTAAAGAAACATGGACTAAAAGGGAAAACCATCGTGGCCGTCGTCAGTGGGGCCAATGTTAACTTCGATCGACTTCGTCATATCTCGGAGAGAACAGAAGTCGGTGAGCGACGGGAACTGTTGCTGGGTGTGAGTATTCCCGAGAAGGCCGGTAGTTTTCGTAAATTCTGCTCTGCCATTGGCAAACGCAGCATCACGGAATTTAACTATCGTTATGCTCACGGAGGGCCAGCACATGTCCTGGTTGGTGTTCAGACATCAGCCCTTGAAGACAAGTCAAAGCTCATCATGAAGCTTTCCGAGCGATACGAGGTTCAGGATTTATCGGATAACGAGGTCGCTGTTGTCCATGTTCGACACATGGTCGGTGGGGTCGCAAAAATTGAAGATGAAAAGCTGTTTAGGTTTGAATTTCCTGAGAAACCGGGTGCTCTACTGAAGTTTCTGGATTTGCTTGGCAATGAGTTCAACATTTGTATGTTTCATTATAGAAATCATGGCTCAGCTTTTGGCAGGGTCCTGGTCGGAATTCAGATTCCTGCAGGCCGGATGAAATATTTTCTGGGGCAGCTGGATAAGATTAATTACCGGTACTGGAATGAATCCGGTAATCCCGCGTACCGCCAGTTCCTTACTGCAAGCTAGTCTGTTTTATCCGCGCTGTCTTCGTCTTCCGCATTGATATCGGCGTGAAACTGCACGAATTCCTCTTCAAAAGAGAATAAGGACAAGTCCTTGATTCGATCGACGTAAAGCGTCCCGTCGAGGTGATCGAATTCGTGCTGGAATACGGTGGCCAGAAAACCGTGTGCCTCAATGCTTTTATCGACCCCCCCCGGGGTCAGGTAATCAACCCGGATATGCTGGGGGCGGTCGACGTATCCCATCATGCCTGGTACGGAGAGACATCCTTCCCAGTAACCGGCTGTTTCATCGGCAATGGAAGTGATCGTCGGGTTGATGTAGACCTCGAAAGGAGTGTGCTCAATTTCGCCATAGCGAGTGCTGGTGTTCTCGATCTCGATGACGACGATTCGAAGGCTCACATCAATCTGGGGAGCGGCCAGGCCAATACCACCATAGGCATGAAGGGTTTCCCGCATGTCGGAGACAAGTTCGTTGAATTCTGCAGAGCCAAGGTGTTCCGTGGGATAGGGCACTGCCGGGACTCTCAGGCGTGGATGACCCATGCGAATTACTTCTCTTACTGCCATTGGTAGCCTCCCTTGGATATTAGTAAATGCTTCCTTGCGGGCAAATAGCCGGCGGTCATGATATCAGGTGCCGCGGGGTGGTGGCCAAAGCTTGCTTATTCTGGATAACCGCTATATGTTATGCGGCCCTCAGTATATATGCTGAGAGCATTCATTGGAGTCTGTGAAACTCGTGAAGAAAAAGCCCGATCTAATGTTCCTCCTGTTTTTATTGTTCGGGCTGGGTGTCGTGTTGAGCGCGGGTGCGTCCTTGATTTAATGGGTACTTGATCCTCTGGGTACTCTCTCAATGACGCGGTCTTCCGTTATCACTGCCTGCATCGGCACGTCATGCTTGGCTGGTTCAAAATCAGCCTGTTGACCTTCAAAAGCCAGGCCAACCAGTTTGCTTTGCTGGAAGCGTCGACGATCAAACGCTTTGTCGTAGTAGCCACCGCCCATGCCAATTCGATCGCAACGATCATTGAACCCGACGACGGGTACGCACACGAATTCTATGTCAATTCCCCGAATGCAGTTCCCTGGCTTAACCGCCGGTTCCCTGATGCCAAAACGGTTCTCTCGAAGCGGGGTTTCCCCTGGTAAATATAGCGCGAACATCATGGATTGTTTTTGCCACACCCTGGTATCAATGACCGGAAGATAAATTGCCTTGCGAAGCAGTTGCGCAAGCTCTATGACGGGCGATGTGTCAATTTCTTCCGGGAGTGACAGGTAGACGGCGAGTTTTTTACAGCGCCGAAATGGCAAGTATCGGGCAAGATTTCGTGCGAGCAGTTGCGATTTTTCTTCGCGTTCCAATGGGGTGATCGAACGGCGTTCGGATCTAAGGGATTTTCTCAATTGGCTTAAGGACATGCCGGCCTCGATGATTAGTTCCCCAAATTGCCGCTGTACTAATAGGTCCTTGAACCCTGCGGTTCAAGGCGGTGGTCTCCTTATGACCTCAGGCTTTCCGCTGAACGGACATGCACATGGTCGATGAAAAAAGACCTCCTGGTTATCGCTTAAAGGGTCGAGGACATATCGACTGGCGAACAGCCCAGGGAACTAGAACGTAAGTATAGCCGTTTGAAGGGCTGACCAGAACAGCGGTTTAGGTTTTTGCTTTCAGTCGGGTTAGGGCGGTATCGATCTTATTGTGCAAATTCTGGATTTCGGTCTGCTGATCGGCGAGCCTGGAAGAAATCTCGGTTTGTTTGGAATCCAGTTGGGTGGCCTTTTCAGACTGCGCTAACAGATCATTGGTTAGGTTCAGCGCCGCCATCACGGCCAGGCGGTCCAGNCCAAANACNTTTGAATTNTNTTTCATNTCNCGCATNTTCTGGTCCAGGAACTGGGCAGATTGCTGTAGNGCNGTNACNTCGCTCTCNTCACANCTGACCTGATAGTCNTTGTCNAGNATGGAGACNCGTACAGTCTTTGATTCTGACATTGGTTTAGTCCTGTTCTAGAGACTTCAGGCGCATAATCATCGCCTCGATTTTGGCTTTGGCCATTTCGTTCTTTTCAAGCAGGCTGGTTCTTTCCTGCGTCCAGTTCTCACGATCGGCTTCTACCGCTCGATGTTTACTTTCCAGCTCATCACAAAGGGTGATCAGCTCGTCGATCCGTTTCTCAAGGGTGTTGATATCCACACCGGCACTCAACTTAAAGGTTAATTAGGAACTATAAAGCGGGACAATCCTGTTGTTCAAGCTGAGTTGGAGTAAAATCGTCATTCTATTGAGGAATGTTTTACCACCGGGTCAGAAACCGAGGCTGATTGATATGACTGTATTTGAGCACTTCCGCGATGAATTGTCCCGGGCAAGCGTTGATCTTCACCCATCCGAACTGCATGGGATGCTTGTTGGCTACCTGTGTGCGGTGAAGGATAGCGCCGGGCCAGGACAGCGAAGGTCCCTGTTTGAAGCCTGGATGGACGGTCAGGCGCCTGCTTCCGTAGTGAATATGCTTGAAGAAGCTTATACGCAAAGTCTGGACAGTCTGGGTGAATATGCGGATTTTGATTTTACGCTGATGATTCCCGGGGATGACGAGGGGATTACTGAACGAGCAGAATCTGTGTTTTTGTGGTGTAGTGGTTTTCTTTCAGGCTTTGGTGAATCCGGTCGTCAGCTCGATGCCGACGATGCTTCAGATGTTAAGGAAGCCCTTCAGGATATGGGTCGAATTGCGGCAATGTCCGAAGAAGTCACTGAAGGGGAAGAGAACGAGTCGGACTTGACCGAGATCGTCGAGTTCATACGAATCAGTACGTTACTCATTTTCGCGGAAACAGAATCAAAAGGGACTCACTAAAGTTGCCGAGAAAAAATAAGCCGCGCAGGGAGATTGCACCAGCGGAATATGTCAGCAGGCGCCGGGAGCTGTCAGCATTCATGGATGAAGGCAGTATTGCCATTGTCCCTGGTGCGAATCCAAAGATTCGTAATGGTGATGTGCAATACCCGTTTCGCCAGGATAGCGATTTTCGGTATCTGACGGGGTTCGATGAACCCAATGCGGTATTCGTGCTGATCCCTGGCAGGCAGCATGGTGAGACGCTACTGTTCTGTCGTGAGCGCGACAATGAGTATGAGCGCTGGCATGGTCATATCACCGGCCCTGAGCGTGCGATGCAGCTTTTTGGGATGGATGATGCCTTCCCTGTATCCGATATAGATGACATCTTGCCGGGCTTGATTGAGGGTCGCTCGAAGCTCTATTACGCCATGGGCGTAGATCGGGATTTCGACAATCAAGTGATCGACTGGGTCAAGAAAATTTCTCAAAGTGATCATCTTGGCGCGGAGTCGCCGGGTGAGTTCGTTCAGCTTGATCATTATCTGCATGAACTTCGGCTCTTCAAGAGTGCTGCCGAGATAGCGCTGATGAAGCTGGCTGCCGATGCCACGGTTAAGGGCCATTGTCGGATTATGCAGAAAACGCAGCCCGGTATGATGGAGTACGAACTGGAAGCTGAGCTNATTCACGAATTTTCGATCAACGGCGCACGCTACTGTGCGTATCCCGCGATCGTTGGAGGTGGGACGAATGCCTGCGTGTTGCACTATGTTTCCAACAATGAAGTTCTTGCCGATGGTGACCTTGTGCTTGTAGATGCAGGTGGTGAATATGAGGGTTATGCCTGTGACCTGACACGTACATTTCCTGTTAATGGCAGATTTTCAGAAAGTCAGGCCAGGGTTTATGAAGTGGTTTTGCGTGCCCAGGAGGCCGCCATTGCAGCGGTGAGACCTGGCAATACCTGGAATGATCCGCATGAAGCGGCGGTCAGGGAGTTGAGCAAGGGCCTTGTCACACTCGGCGTATTGTCAGGTAAGCTTGATGATCTCATTGGTGAAGAAGCCTATTTACCCTACTGTATGACCAAAACCGGACACTGGCTTGGGTTGGATGTTCATGACGTTGGAGACTACCAGGTGAATGGTCAGTGGCGGGTCTTCGAGGAAGGGATGGTGACGACAATCGAGCCGGGGGTTTACTTCAATGAAAACATGATGGAAGTACCATCGGAGTATCGAGGAATTGGTGTCAGGATAGAAGATGATGTGCTGGTAACAAAATCAGGAAACGAGGTGTTGACGGACCAGGTGCCTCGTACGGTGGATGAAATTGAAACCCTTATGGGGGCTACTAATGACTGATGTAGTGATCATAGGTGCTGGTTTCATTGGGATGTCTTTTGCGCTGGCTGCACACAAGCAGGGGTTTGGCGTTGCGGTCTATGATAAGGCCGCTGCGCCGGTGTTGCCTAAAACAGTAACCTCACAAGTGATCGCCGTTAATCCCGTTTCCGCGGAATTTCTGTCGGGAATTGGCGTCTGGAACCTGATTCCCGATAGATTTGTCACGCGATACGATCAGATGTCGGTCTTTGATGGGCAGGGAAGTGGGTCGATATCTTTTACGGCAGAAGAAGGTGGCCTGCCGTGTCTTGGGTATATCGTTGACCAGGTCGCACTTCGGGTAGCGATGAGTGAGTGCGCCTTAAGTCAGGGGCTTGAGGTGAAATGGACAGAGACGGCTGATATTGATGAGCTTCAAAGAGACTTGTTGGTAGCGGCAGACGGTGCTCACTCTGCTACAAGGGAAAAGCTCGGACTGAAGAAGATGGGCTATTCATACGACCAGAGCGCGACGGTATGTGTTGCACAATTTGGTCAAGAGTTCACCGCGGAGCGCGGGCAACAGGCATATCAATGGTTCTGTGATTCGGGGCCGCTCGCGCTGCTGCCACTGGCTGACCAGGGTAAATTCGCAGTGGTTTGGTCGAGCAGTGAGGATATGGCTTCAATAAGTGAAAGCGCATTCATTTCAGCCCTTGAAGAGTCGACGGAAGATAAGCTCGGCCGGATACACGGTGTATCATCGCGACATAGTTTCCCGCTGATGCAGCAGCACGCCTGGCGGTATGTGACTGAAGGGGCGGTACTGCTGGGAGATGCAGCGCATGCGATTCACCCGCTGGCGGGTCAGGGTGCAAATCTCGGGTTCGCTGATGCGAGCTGCCTGGTCACCGAGCTCTGCGCTGCAAGGCTTGAAGGCAGAGGTATTGGGGATCTAGGTGTGCTGAAACGATATGAAAAAAAACGTAAAACAGACAACCATCTTGCCGCATTGGCGATGGAAGGCTTCCATCGATTGTTTACGTCTGATTCAAGTATCGTTGGATTGGTGCGCAGTCGTGGATTGCGTTTAGTGAATGAAAATAAAACATTAAAGCGGCTCGCAATTAGTGTCGCGTCTGGTCGAGTCTAGTAGACTACGCGGCTTTGCAATTCTGTATTTCCCATGGGTAAGAAAACCCCCCTATTCGATAAGCACGAATCCCTGGGCGCCAAAATGGCTGATTTTGGCGGCTGGGATATGCCGATTCACTACGGATCACAGATTGAAGAACACCACGCAGTCAGACAGGATGCCGGGGTGTTTGATGTTTCACATATGACAGTCGTTGAGCTGCATGGAGCAGATGGCCTGGCCTATCTGGATCGATTACTGGCTAATGATATAGGGCGGGTAAAAAGTCCCGGGCAGGCGATGTACTCGGCAATGCTAAGCGACACAGGTGGCGTTCTGGATGACCTTATTGTCTATGCAACGGGTGATCCATATCTGGTGGTGGTGAACTGTGCGACACGGGGGAAAGACCTGGCGTGGATGCGGCGCGTGGCCGAAGGATACGAGTGTGAAGTTGTTGAACGGCCTGAATTTGCTATTTTGGCGATTCAGGGTCCTCGTGCCATTGAAAAAGTGAAGTCGATCGTCGGGAAAGACCTTGTTGTGGAAGATAAGGTTGGGGAAGATAAGGTTTCCCTTATTGAAGGTTTGAAAGTCTTCCAGGGTGGATGGTGCGATGGATGGTTTATCGCGCGTACAGGTTATACCGGTGAAAAGGGTGTCGAGATCATCTTGCCTGAAGACCAGGCGGTGCCTTTTTGGGACAAGCTTCTTGAGGCAGGTATCAGGCCCATTGGCCTGGGTGCAAGGGATACGTTGCGGCTTGAAGCGGGCATGAACCTGTACGGCAATGATATGGATGAATCCGTGACACCGCTTGAATCGAACATGGCAAATACCGTATTTCTTGAGGGTCGCGACTTCCTTGGTGCTGCCGCCCTCAGGAAGCAGACCGAGCATGACGAGCTTGTTGGCCTTGTCATGGCTGGCAAGGGTATTTTGCGAGCGCATTATCCAGTATTCAGTGATGGAGCTCCGGTAGGAGAGATTACCTCAGGCGCTTTTTCGCCAACCCTTGGGAAGTCTATTGCGCTGGCGCGGGTTTCTACAACATCATCCAATATGACGGTTGGGATTCGGGGTAAGATGCAGGCAGTTGAATGCGTCAACCCACCCTTTGTTCGAAACGGCAAACAAGTTTACAAGCCGAAAAAACCTAGATAGATAAAGTTGGAGAAATACGATGGCGGAGTTCCCTACAGAATTGCGGTACCTGAAAAGCCACGAGTGGGTGAAACAGGAAGGAGATGTCGTTATCGTGGGTATTTCTGATCATGCTCAGGATGCGCTAGGTGACGTGGTTTATGTGGAACTGCCAGAAGTTGGGGCGGAGTTTCAGGCAGGTGATGAGATAGCGGTGGTCGAATCCGTGAAGGCAGCATCAGATATTTATGCGCCTGTTGCAGGCACCGTTGTTGAAGTTAACGCTCAGCTTGAGGATTCCCCCGAACTGGTTAACGAGGCGCCGTATGCCGATGGCTGGTTCTTCAAGATAAAGGTTTCGGATTCGACGGCTGTTGAAAGTCTGCTCACTGCTAAGCAATACCAGGCGCTCTGTGAAGCCGAAGAACACTAACCCCGGCGGCGTGCCATACTTAAACTGATTCCCCCGAGTAACCAAAATGCCATTTGTCCCGCATACCCCGAATGATGAGCGAATCATGCTCGCGTCGATAGGGGTTACCTCCATTGAAGCACTTTTTGATGAGATCCCCCAGGCACTTAGATCTGGTGAGCTGAAACAGACGCCGTCAGGAATCAGTGAGATGGAGCTGCTTCGTACAATGAATGAGCGCGCGCGCCTGGATGAGATGCATTTGTCGTTTATCGGTGCGGGGGCTTATGAGCATCATATTCCTTCCGCTGTCTGGGACCTTGTTGGGCGGGGCGAGTTCATGACGGCCTATACCCCATACCAGGCAGAGGCCAGCCAGGGTACGCTGCAATTGATCTATGAATTCCAGACAATGATGACTCGCCTGCTTCAGATGGAAGTGGCCAATGCTTCGGTCTATGACGGGGCGACTGCAATGGCTGAAGCTATCCTGATGGCGATTCGCGCGAACAAGAAGAACAAGTCGCGACGGGTGCTGGTGGCGGGTGATATTAATCCGGCATATATCGAAGCCTGTCAGGTGATCGTCCGTAATCAGGGGATCGAGCTGAAGGTTCAGGGTTTTAATGAAGATTCCGGCGTAATTGGACTGGCTGGCGAACCAGGAGAGTTTGCTGCTCTGGTGGTTAGTTACCCTAATTACTTTGGCTGCTTGCCGGATGTCGATGCTTTGACTGACTGGTGTCATGAAAATGGTGCGTTAATGGTTGGTGTCGTTAACCCGACCGCAATGGCTTTACTGAAGCCGCCAGGTGAATGGGGAAAAGAAGGCGCCGATATCGCGGTTGGTGAAGGGCAGCCGTTAGGGATCCCTGTCTCGTCCGGCGGTCCTTATCTGGGCTTTATGTGTTGTAAGCAGGCGATTGTCAGGCAAATGCCTGGCAGGATTATAGGAAGAACCAGCGATGTGGATGGTCGCGATGGATTTGCTCTGACACTCCAGGCACGAGAGCAACATATCAGGCGTGCCAAGGCGACCTCTAACATATGCACCAACCAGGGGCTGTTAGTGACTGCCGCGACGATTTATCTCAGTCTACTAGGCGATGTGGGGCTAC
>JGI26255J51710_1000775_pt1 | contig 12089 bp, 9 predicted proteins | sample SaaInlV_135m_DNA_2_FD_51710 | JGI IMG/M metagenome (IMG submission 51710)
CGTACACAGTTGATGATGTATAAGTTTGATTCAAATGTTGGATTAGGTGTTTCCACGGTAGGGAGAAAGTTATGTTCTGCGTTTCGCTGCTACGCAATAATCATAAAATCAACTAGAAAACAAAACTTTTGTTAATTTGCCCGTGTTTATCCTAAGCGCTTGGTAAAAAATTCTAAAAAGGATACAATTGTTCACCAATTAAAACAAAGCTTATTTCATGGGGTAAGTCATGTCTATTCGCTCGATTCGAGTTAGTCATATTGTGTTATCGACCAAAGCTGTCGCAGACTTGTTGCTTGAAAATCTCAGTCCTGCGAAAGCAATGAACTGATGCTAAAAATGTTTTCTAAATTAGCAAAAAAGTACAGCGCTTGTGGAACCAGTAAAAAGGGCGGTGACCTTGGATTTATGGACTTCAACACATCCGCTCCGGAGCTCGAAAAGGCTGCTATGCAGGCCCCTATTGGAAAAGTATCTGGCCCTATTCAAAGTAAGTTCGGCTATCATATTTTTGTCATTACTGAAGAAGAAAAAATGATTGATACGGGTATCGATGGTCTTACTGGTACTGCCATTGGAGCAGGAGACGGAACTCTATAGTCCTTCCTTTTTAACTTCTGGCAATTATGCGTCTTTTAGGGATTCATCACATTGCATTGAATGTTCATCACCTAGATAGAGCGGAACATTTTTATACTGACGTTCTGGGATTCAAAGTTTCACAAAGATTTTCCAAGGGTCTGCGTCATCTCATGCTAGACGCTGGAAACTCTAAAATTGCTTTGTTTGAAGTCCCTGATTTAGAAATACAATCACACGTAGAGGAGCTTAGCGAAATAGGTTATATGCACTTTGCCTTTAAGATAGAAAAAAAAATGTTTCAATTGGCAGTAAAGAAACTTAGAGATAATAATGTTGATATTGGTGAGGGACCTGTTCAGCGGGGTGAAGGAGAATCGGTCTATTTCCAAGATTTGGATTTTAACCATCTAGAAATACATTGTGATGGCGAATAAGATACTTGAAAAAGCGCTCAATGGCGAACGGATCTCACCTGAAGAAGCAGTCCGATTATTCGAAACCACGGACATGCTTTTGTTGGGAAATATTGCCTCACGTATTTCCAGAAAAAAACTAAAAGAGCGAGTTGTTACTTACATTGTTGATCGTAATATAAATTATACAAATATTTGTATCACCGATTGTGCCTTTTGCGCCTTTTACAGGAAAGAAGGTGGCGAAGAAGCCTATGTTCACTCTTTTGAAACCATAGCTGGGAAAATAGAAGAAACAATTGCTATGGGGGGGAGGCAAATTCTTCTACAGGGAGGTCACAACATTAATCTGAAAATTGATTATTTTGAAGGTTTATTTCGGCGTATTAAGGAACGGTTTGACATACATCTGCACGCATTGTCTCCGCCGGAGATAATCCATACTGCAAAAATTTCAAAACTTACTGTAGTCGACACTCTTAATAGATTAAACGATGCCGGGTTGGATAGCATTCCTGGTGGTGGAGCTGAGATTTTAGTAGACCGCGTGCGTCAGNAAATAAGCCCGCATAAATGTTCGACCCGAGAATGGCTTGATGTCATGGATTGTGCTCATGGTATGAATATACCCACGACTGCGACAATGATGTTTGGCCATGTGGAAAACGTCGAAGACCGGGTGGAGCACCTTCGACGTATACGAGATCAACAGGATAAAACTATGGGGTTTACTGCTTTTATTCCTTGGCCTTTTCAACCTGGTCGCACAGAGCTTGGCTTAGATCATGATATGACTTCTCAAGTAACTGGNCTTGATTATCTGAAAACTTTGGCCATTAGCCGAATATTTTTGGATAATTTTGACAATCTGCAATCATCGTGGGTGACTCAAGGGCCTAAGGTAGGGCAAATGGCCTTATATTACGGTGCAAACGATATGGGAAGTACCATGTTAGAGGAGAATGTTGTGAGAGCGGCAGGTACTGTTCATTGCCTTAACGAAGAAGATATTCGGCGGATAATTACTGACAGTGGGTTCAAGCCTCAGCGAAGAAATATGAGATATGAGCGAGTTAATTAGTAATTTCTATAAAATAGACCTGATTTTTTGCATATACAAAACTGTGTGGGTTAAGCAGCTTTTTTTGAATCAGGAGAAGTTGAGAAGGTTGCTCTTTGATCCAAAGCACTTTGTAGGGCAACGGGGCCAGCCTCTTTGTTAAACCTAGAATTGACAAATGATTGCCTCAACGAATGAGGTGTAGCTAGTTTCTTTAACCCAGACGCGACAAGGGATTTTTTGAAAAATTTTGCGACTGCTCGGGTTGTCAGTGCACCACCCCGTTCGCTGGGAAATAAATAGTTGCTAGTATTTTTAGCCTTGATCTGTCTTCTCAGCGAGTCCTGAAGGTATTTTGAAAAAAAAGTGGTTCGGTTTTTTCTGTCAAGTCCCGGGACATGCAACATCAATCCCTCGAGGTTGAGATGCTCCACTTGTACTTCCACTAATTCAGAAACTCTTAAGCCAGCCGAGTATGCTAGTTCAATCATTAGACGGTCNCTGGCAGTTTTTGTATGGCAGGCGATTTGATAAACTTCACTTTGGGTAAGAAGTATGGGTATAGGACGTTCTTTTCTAGGCCGTTTAAACCCTGAAAGGTTCAGTTGTCGTCCAAATAACTCATAATAGAAAATTTCCATAGCCTTGGCAGCTTGGTCTATTGTTGACCTTGAGAACCCACTCTCGACGAGATGGTTCAAGTGGTTTTTGATATCCTCTTCGGTGATATTTTGTAGATTAACTGGGCGCTTAAACCGAATAAAGCTCTGGGTTTGTCCAAGATATGCTTTTACAGTTTCAGAGCTATATCCGCACAGTTTCATATGATTTCGCATNATATTTAAAAAATGCATTAGANTTGGNNTGGTAACGATATCTGTATTCACGAATGTGTCTCCTGAAGCGGGGCGCCAGCGACGCAACGGTTATTAGTTGTTTTAGAGNGAATCATTCTTTAAGGATAACCCATAAAGTCAATATAATCAATAATTTAAAAAAGTTATCAGAGGATAGTGCCCTTTAGGTTTGTCACTCAGTGGCACANACTGCGAACATTGACCTAAGTGTTTTCCATTTAAATGACAGGGTGTGTGTTTGCTACGAAATTACGGATTATTTTGCAAAGTGACTTTTGATGGCAGAGAAAAGACCTGCAACGGTATATTGGTTTGGAACGATAGTAACTTTAAGTCCATGGTCCTCTGCAGTTTTTTGAGTGATGGGTCCGATACAGGCAATAGTGATTTTTTTAAGCTTCTCATAATGTTCTTTACCAAGGCGATCAAGAAAATTAGTTACTGTTGAGGATGATGTGAAAGTGATCACATCAATAGTCCCTTCATTCAGTCGTTTAAGAAAGCTGGACTCCGGTTGTTCAGGTAGAATTGTTTGGTAGGCAGGAACCACGTCAATGCAGGCTCCCATTTTACGCAATGTGTGCGGTAAAATTTCGCGAGCAACACTGGCACGTGGTAAAAGAAATTTTTTTCCTTCGATATTGTCCTTACCTATACACTCAATTAACGATTCGGCTATGTAGTTTTCAGGAACTGTGTCGACTCGAATATTCAATTTGAGGACGGCTTGTTCTGTTTTAGGACCAATCGCATAAACGCGAACTCCTTTAAGTTCTCGGATATCTTTGTTTTTTTCCCTTAGTCGCTGAGAAAAAAAATGTACCCCATTTGCACTGGTGAAAATTAGCCCATCATAACTTGATAATTCTTCAAGAGATTGATCGAGTGGGCCCCAGTCCACTGGAGGAATGGTCTTAATGGATGAATAGAGAAATGCTTCGGCTCCTTGTTCCTCAAGCATATGAATAAATGATTCTGCTTGTTCCTCGGCTCGGGTTACAACAAATGTTTTTCCAAATAATGGTAGAGTTTCATACCAGTCAGTAATGGGTTTTAGATTAACTACTTCGCCAATGATAGTCAGCGTTGGAGGTTGGATTTTTTCTTTCGTGGCGATATCGACTATGGTGTTAAGAGTACCAACCCAAGTTTTCTGGCGGGAGGTGGTACCCCATTGAATAACCGCGACAGGAGTATCCGGTTTTTTTTTGAATTTAATAAGCTGTTCAACGATTCTGGGTAGCTTGCGCGCACCCATAAGAAAAACCAGTGTTCCTGTGCGAGTAGAAATATTTTTCCAGTCAAGCTTTAAATGTTCTTCCCCGTGTTCGTTGCTTCCGGTAATGATTGAAATAGTTGATGCGTGATCGCGATGCGTAAGAGGAATTCCTGCGTATGCAGAAACGCCGATGGGGGAGGGGATTCCAGGAACAATTGTAAAACGAATGTCTGCTTCTTTAAGAGCTTGTACTTCTTCACCTCCACGGCCGAAAATAAAAGGATCTCCTCCTTTTAAACGAACAACAATTTTTCCTGCATTGGCACTGTTAACTAGCAATTCATTGATTTTATTTTGCGTGACTGTGGCGTGTCCTGCCTTTTTCCCGACATATATAAGTTCCGCTGAACCAGCGAAACGAAGCATGTTTGAGTTGACCAAGTGATCATATATAACTACGTCTGCCCGCACTAACCAGTCTTTCCCTCTAAGGGTTAGAAGTCCAATATCACCGGGACCGGCGCCCACTAAAATAACTTGTCCCTTTTCTAAGTTTGGTTCAGTCATCACATGAATGGATATAGTTAGAAAGAATTGCGAAATCTTCAATTGATAATGTTTCTCCTCTGCGATTCAAATTAATTCCTGCCAGTTTTATTGTCCCATTTTGGTTTTGAAATAAATTTCCCCACTCCGTAAGATTGTTTTTAAGCATTTTTCTTTTATGCAAAAAAGAGGCATTAACTACAGCAAAAAATGTTTTCAAGTTGTCTACTTTCACCCGTGAAGTGGTTAGGGGAGTTAGCTTTATAACCGAAGAATCAATTTTCGGTTTCGGTGAAAAAGCTTCTTTACTCACCTCTATAAGTCGTTCCACTTCGCAGTAAAACTGAATAAAAACAGAAAGTGATCCATAATCACGTGTGCCCGGGATTGCAACCAGACGGTCTACGACTTCTTTTTGCAACATTACAGTGATGTTAGTAAAGTATTCGCGGTAATGAATAAGTCTCTTGAGGATATGAGTTGCGGCATAGTATGGTAAATTTGACACGACTTGGCACTGGTTTTCTAATGCGTTGTAGTTATACTTCAGGGCATCTGTTTGTATAAGATGAAAATTTTCGTATGCTTTAAAGCTGTCTGTTAATGCCAAGCAAAGCCCAGAGTCTATTTCAATGGCAGTTAGTGATTTAGCTTTTTTCAGTAGAAGAGCAGTGAGAATTCCTTTTCCGGGGCCAATTTCTAATACATGCTGGTCATTAGAAATACCTGCTTGAAAAATAATTTCGCGAGCGATGTCCTCGTTGATTAGATAGTTCTGCCCCAAGGGTGGTTTCTTCATCTCGAGCGACTGAGTGTGGGGTTTGTGAGTTGAGCGGCAGATTGTATTGCTAATTTAAGGCTTTCAGGGGAGGCGAGGCCCTTCCCAGCTATATCAAAAGCTGTTCCATGGTCGACTGACGTACGGATGATTGGGAGCCCAATAGTTACATTAACCGCGTTACCCTTATTAGCCATTTTTACAGGAATCATCCCCTGGTCGTGATACATCGTGATCACGGCATCGTATTTGTTTGGTTCAAATTTTACGAAAAAAGCATCCGCCGAAAATGGGCCAAAAGCGTTGATGCCTTCTTTCCGAGCATCATCTAGAGCTGGAATGATTTCTTCCAGTTCCTCCTTGCCAAAAATTCCACCGTCACCGCAGTGTGGGTTGAGGCCAGTCACTGCGATTTTTGGGTTTTCGGTCACATGTTCAAGTAGCCACTGATAAGTGAGTTTAATAGTAGTTATTACTCGCTTGTATGTGACCCCTTCCCATACTTTATTGAGTGGTACATGCGTTGTAACAATTACCACTCGTAGTGCATCACCTGTTAGCATAAGAGCCACGTCCTTCGTGCCAGTTAAATCGGCTAGCATTTCGGTATGCCCCGGCCATGTAAACCCAGCTAGATAAATACTTTTTTTATTGATTGGGGCGGTAGTAATTGCTTCAACTTTATGATCGAGTGCTAGGTTAACGGCTGTACGAATGTACTCTACAGAGGCTTTTCCACCTACAGCGTCAGCTTGGCCTACATTAATAACATTTGAAATATTCTTCAAATCCAATACATCAATGGAACCCGGGGTAAAGGATGCTTCCTGCGGAGATGATATGGGGATAATAGAGAGGCTAGGTGCTAACTTCAAGGTCACTTCGTTTAAAAACGTTGCATCTCCGACAATAAGTGGATATGAAAAGTTGTAAACAGATCGATCCTGAAACATTTTAACAATGATTTCCGGTCCGACACCGGCGGGGTCGCCCATGGTGATGGCGATGCGTGGTCGGTCTTCCAAAGTACTTCCTCCAAAATTCTTTAAACTATTGTGCCGGCACGTGACAGTTCGCCCGGGGAGAACTATGAGATCAGCCTCTTAGTTTTTGAACTTTTGGCAGGCCTTGATCAATGGGTGCCATCGGATTGGGGCCAGCCGCGAGTACTTCCTTAGTAACACTACTTTCATACTCTTTAAAATTCTCAACAAACTGTGCAGCCAGCTCCCGGGATTTTTTATCGTAGTCCTTTTTATTTTTCCAGGTATTTCTTGGGTTGAGAATTTCTTGTGGAACCTCTTGATAGCCTTCGATGGCAACAGACGTTGGAATATGCAAACCAAATACTGGGTCTGTTTCTGTTGGGACGTCTCTAAGTTCTCCTTTGAGAATTGCGCTGATCATCGCCCTAGTATGAGCGATTTCCATTCGATGNCCTACTCCATAAGGNCCAGCAGTCCANCCTGTATTGACAAGCCAGCAATCAACTTTATGTTCAGCTATACGTTCGCCCAACATGTTTGCATAAACTGAAGGGTGTAAGGTCATAAACGGAGCACCAAAACAGGTGCTGAATACGGCAGTGGGTTCTCGGCTTAATCCTTTTTCTGTTCCTGCTACTTTTGCGGTGTATCCAGAGATGAAGTGGTACATGGCCTGTTCGGGAGTCATTTTAGCTACCGGAGGCATCACGCCATAAGCATCGCATGTAAGCATAATCACTTGTTTTGGGTGAGTACCCATTCCACTGGGAACAGCATTTTTAATATGCGTAATGGGGTAGCTTGCCCGTGTATTTTCTGTGAGACTTGCATCATCTAGATTGAGTCTACGTGTAACTGGATCCATAAGCACATTTTCAAGAATAGTTCCAAACTGGCGTGTGCATTGGTAGATTTCTGGTTCTGCCTCTTGAGAAAGACGAATGACCTTCGCATAGCAGCCACCTTCAAAATTAAAAACCCCCTTATCACTCCATCCATGTTCATCGTCTCCGATTAAATCACGATTGGGATCGGCAGAAAGGGTCGTTTTCCCTGTACCTGAAAGACCAAAAAATACTGCAGAATCTCCGTCGGAGCCTATATTTGCTGAACAATGCATCGATAGAACCGAATGTTTTTTGGGTAGTAGATAATTTAGTACAGAGAACACTGATTTCTTTATTTCCCCAGCGTAGTTTGTCCCACCGATTAGGACCATTTGTTTAGCGTAATCCACTACAACGAAGACTTCTGAATTTGTACCATCAATCGAGGGCACAGCTTTAAAGCTGGGAACATGTAGTATCGTAAATGCTGGAACATGGTTAGCCAATTTATCAAGGTCTTTGATTTGGATAAACATGTTTCTTGCAAAAAGATTATGCCAGGCAGTTTCTGTAATGACGCGGATGTGAAGTTGTTTCTCCTGATCTGCTCCGGCACAGCAATCTTGTACGTATAGACTTTTATTTTGTAAATACGCAAGCACACGGCCGTACAAAGCATCAAACTGTTCAACTTTGAAGGGTTTATTTACCTTGCCCCACCAAATGTCGTCTCGGCTTGTTGGCTCTTTAACAATAAACTTGTCGTTAGGGGCACGACCAGTGTGTTCTCCTGTAGAAACTACCACCGGGCCCAGGTGCGAAAGTTGGCCTTCTCCGTTACGGCTGATGTGTTCGTATAAAGCGGGTGTCGTCAGGTTCCAGAAAATTTCTTTAGCGTTCTTAATTCCATGATGTTCCAACCCAACCTTGTGTTTTAGCCCTTTAGCGGACATTGTAGTAAGCTCCTTATACGAGAATATTTAGAAGAATATTTTTTTAACTTTAAGTTGTTTTCCGTCTAAAGGCCTCAGTCTAAGGCCTTACCATTTGCTTATATATAGAATATTATCATAAATTGTGGCGAGTCAGAATAGTAGATTCTGAAAATATTTGCCAAACACTTACAAACTTTGCGAAATTAGGTAGTAAGAGAGGGCTTCTTCCTTCCTTTTCGGTATTTATTGGTTATTTTATAAGAAATTATGAGTATTTTTAGTCAAAAGAAAAAGGAGTCAGAAGTCAAGATACTTGTGCAAGAAAAAAGCGATTATAACGATATTTATGTTATGCAGAAAGGCTCCAAGCGTGAAATGTGGTTCCGAAAAAAAAACGATTTTTTTCTGCAAAGCCGTATCGACATAAATAAACTGGATACCCTGATCCTAGTTAATACAAAATTGCTGATTTCGGCTCTTTTGCTACAACCCGCACCGAGGAGCATCCTTATGATAGGTCTTGGCGGTTGCGCTGTGAGCAACTTTTTATCTCGTTTGTATCCGCAGGCTATTATAGATGTTGTTGAAATAGACCAGAAGGTCATAGATATTTCTAAAAAGTTTTTTTATTTAAATGAGACATTGAACTATAAAGTGCATCATGATGATGGGCGTCGATTTGTTCGAAAGATGTTAGAGAGAAAAACTTATGATTTGATTTACCTCGATGCCTTTAAAAGCGGATCTGTCCCATTTCATCTCAAAACTATTCAGTTTTATAAAGATGTGAACCGAGTCCTTTCTTCTGGAGGAGTGGTTGGTTCTAACCTATACGGGAAAAGTAATTTATTGAAGCCCAACGACTGGAAAACGTTCTCCGGTGAATTTAATAAGATTTATTGCTTTGAAGACCATGACCGTCGAGCCACAGTCCTTTTCGCAACAAACAGAGTAGAGACTTGGGGCATGAGTCACTTTATTAAAGCAGCAAAACAGTTTCCTTTATCGTTGCCATTTTCATTGGTAGATATGGCTAAAACCTATCGGGCAGAAAAGTTAGAAAAAGATAATGGAACTGTGTTCGAAGATGATTTCACCAAAGACGAATTTGATCGAACGATAGAAAAAAATAATCTTGATCGCACAAAATCCATTCTTTACCCGATTAAAAATATTGAATAATCAAGAGAAGGAGTTAAGAGGTGAGGGTTTTCTTGATGTCGAAAAACTGAATACGGTTGTTACACATATCCGCTACTGCTAGAAGGTCATTACGTGTGTCCATCCATCCTACCCGGTTAAACTGCCCGGTTCGTTTTCCAGAGTTCCCGTAAATTCCTTGAATGTTTAAGGAAGAGTCCAGATGAAGAATACGGCTACTCCAGTGATCAGAGGCGAAAATTCCATAGGTGTGATTAAATGTTGTAATGTATAGATCTCCAAAACCGGTTTCTTTGCGTTTGAGACTTGCTAATAAATTTCCACCTGCATCATAACGTTTAATCAGATCGTTAGACTGGTCGGCAACAAGGTATTCAGTATTTTCGAGGCAACAGATGCCGACAGGGTGCTTCAAACCTTTAGGCGCAACGGAATTGATAAGCTTACCATTTGGATCATAAACTTGAATTCGGTGGTGAGAGGTGTCTGCTATCCAAAGGTTGTCTTCATTGTCAATCGAAGATGAAAAGACCATGCCTAAACGCTGCCCTTTTTCCTCACGATCACCGAATGCCAAAAGAAATTCTCCATCTGGCAAGAACTTTTGAATTCGCTGGTTATTCATGTCAACGACATAGACGTTATCCTTCCTGTCTAGTTGCAGGCTGACAGGATATTGGAATCTACCAGGACCATTTCCCCATCCTCCGAATCGAGCAAGACATATACCGGACTGTGATATTCGACTCACATGATGGTTTTCTTGGTCGGCGTAAAATATATTTCCACTACTGTCAAAAGCTAATCCCATAGGCTGCGCAAGGGTTCCTATAGCTGGACCCATGGGGGTAAGCGAGTGACGAATGGCTGGCACTAATTCAAAAACAGACCTTTCCCTGTCATATGAGTTAGTTTGTCTAAGAAAATCGCACAGATGATCCAGTTTGTTGCATATTCGGGAGCGACGAAAAAGATTAAACTTTAAATCTTCTAGGTCATTTTTAATCTCTTCTCTTTCGTTTTCTAATTGTATTGAATGGTCAACGTTTTCTATGTTTTGTTCCAAGTTTAGAATTGATAACTGACTTTTTAAGTCTGAGAATCTAAAATTAAAATTTTTGATTTGTTTTGCGATGGAGTCTACATGAGTTTCTTCCTGTGAATGGTAGATCGCGAGGTTTTCATAAAAAGACCGAACAGGTTGTTCTTGAGTCACCTCTTTATTGGTAGCGAGTAGGGCGGAGCCAGTTATCAATCGGTTGATATTATGATCTTCATTGACTGCGAGAGTCAGAATCATTCGTTTAAGCAGGCTGATCTGAAAATTAACCGCAGAAATATTATTGTGGATTGAGATAGGAGTACGCTTGTCCTGCGGATTAACGAGCTTCAGCTGCTGACCTAAGTCCCGGGACTGCTTGTGAAGATCTTTTAGCTGGTCCTGCAGTTCTTTGTTTTTGGCNTCGTAATTGCTTTGTGACTCCAGAATTTGAGAAATTTTTTGCGCAAAATTATCGGGTAAAGAGTCTGTGCAGTACGCGCTGTTTCCTATAATGAGTTGTTTAGATTTGGTTCCAAGTTTGGAGTTTTCGGTGTTATAGGAGTTGATAATTTCTTCAATATTTAAATCTTCTATGTCGAAGGGTATTGGCGAGAAATAACCTGATTCCAGTTTTTTAACCGAAGGTTTTTTGTTTTCTCTTCGGATGGCAATCCATGTGTCGATTAAATCTCTCCACAAAGTGTCAATAATAGTATGAGCAAGGCGAGTTTCTTGAATGCCTAATAAAATTTTTGGAATAATTTGATTAGTAGGGGATTGTCCAATGACCTCNGTTAAAACCTNACTAATATTTTGGCTTTCTGTTGATGTTTGAGCAGAACACTTGAGGGTAATAAGCAAGGTACGTAGTTCGAAAAGTAATGGCGTAAATAGAAGAACTATTCGATTATTAGCAAGGAAATTGGTGAGAAAAACATTCCACTTCGACTGGTCCTCTTGTAACGCACTGAATGCCTTGATCATTTCTAGTTCATTTGCTTCCTTGATCGCCAGCTTAGCGGGGAAGATAGCTCCCAACTCATTTAATCGTTCGACTAGATTGTCGCACCCCGACCGAATTAATTTTTCTGAACATTGACTAGCAGTCATATTACTTATGTATTCTGCTAATTGATCAGATAGCCGGCAGTGTTTATAGGATGCTGCTCGAATTTCTCTGAATAAAATCTTATCTTGTTTTTCTACGTCAAATAATTTCTGGTTGAAAACACGGGGGTCTTCGCGGTCCTCAAGAATCTCNAATTGTTTTTCAAATTCTTTATCGCTAAATTCTCGAGCAACTTCTTCCCAGGTTTCATAAGTCTTTTGAATTTTTTCTCGTGAGTATTTTAATTGCTGAATAAATATTTCAAGTCCAGCAAGAAGAGCGGTTTCGTTTTTTGAAGAGCTATGTTCTTTGAGAACTATACGGCTAAGATTTAAAAGGAGGTTTGCGTTAAAAGTTTTTATCGACCGGTCGCGGTTTGTTTCAGACCTCATAAGTTGGATAGCTTTTGCATAACTTTCAGCAGCTCTTAAGGACTCTTCTGATTGTTCCGCGAGTTGCCCTTGGAGCGTAGGCCACTCCGGATTTCTGGGATCAGATTGAATTTTGTCACCAGCAAGTGATTCTAAAGAATGAGGAGCTGTGGAAAAACGAAAGACACGGGGATTAAAGGTTAG
>JGI26255J51710_1000795_pt1 | contig 11948 bp, 14 predicted proteins | sample SaaInlV_135m_DNA_2_FD_51710 | JGI IMG/M metagenome (IMG submission 51710)
ATCTCAAGACCACCCCTTGCTTCATTAGCAATTGGATCAAAGTCAGAACCCCATGGGAATGCACAACCATCACCATTTCCTGCAGCTTTTTCCCATTGAGCTTCCGTGGGAAGAGTTTTCCCTGTCAGGTAGCAGTAATCAACTGCTTCATACCAACTAACATTGGTAACCGGACATTCATCACAACTTGATAATTTACTGCGGCGTAATTTATGATCAGGAATAATTTCTTCAAACCTTTTATTGGAAACTTCAAAACGATCAATCATAAATTGGTTCAGATAAACCAAATGCTCGGGAGCACCATGCATTAGCCCAAAACGGTTACAACCCATTTTAAATTTACCCGATGGGATAACAACCATATCATCAGTGGTATTTCTTAATTCTATATTTTCAGAAAAAGCCATATCAAAAAATAAAGCATGGCCAATCACAAATAAGAATTGAATAAAATTTCGCACGAAATTTTTAAAGTTTGGGAGGTTGCTTTAGTTATACCAAACGCTCAAGTACTGACAGAGTTGCCCTAGAACGATTTAGTGTGTAAAAATGAACGCCTGGGGCACCCTGCATTAATAGTTTTCTGCATTGATTTGCTGCGTGATCAACTCCTATTTGATAAACAGATTCCGGATCATCCTGAACTGCTTCAAGGCGTACCATTAAGTCATGTGGAACGGTAGCTCCGCACATTTTTGTAAACCTCTTTATTTGCTTTAAATTCACTATAGGCATAATTCCTGGGATCACAGGCACATCAACTCCAATATTTCTCAAGTTAGCCACAAAGTCAAAATAGTATTTATTGTCAAAAAATAATTGCGTAACTATAAAGCTAGCCCCTGCAAGAACTTTCTTTTTAAGATGAAATAAGTCTTCTTCGCGATTCGAACTTTCTGGATGCCCTTCAGGGTAACCTGCGACACCGATACAAAAAGAAAAATGCTCGGATATAAACTGAACCAGTTCAACTCCATAACCAAATCCATTATTTGGTTTTGTGAAATTTATTTCTCCCGCCGGAGGATCTCCTCGAAGTGCCAATACATTATCAACATTTTGTTTCTTGATATCCCCAAGCACATTCAAAATTTCATCGGAATTGTGACCTACACAGGTCAGGTGTGCCATACTTTCCAGTCCAATTTCTTTTTTAATACGACCAACCAAGTCGATTGTTTTTGAGCGAGTACTTCCCCCAGCGCCATAAGTGACGGATACAAATGCTGGGTTCAAAGGTTTTAAATTATCAATTGTTTTGAATAACTGATCGAAACCATCACTATCTTTCGGTGGAAAAAATTCAAAAGAAAAAGATGGCTTAGCTTGTTCTAAAATATCAATGATTTTCATAGACTCTTAAAGTCAAAAAAAAAATTTATTAATACAAAAAATGTTATTTCTTAAAGAAATATGGAGAAGAAATTAAATTAAAACTAGGAAGGATTAAATCATTCATAAATACCAAACTTTTTCAGGTAAGATACGAAGCTAACAACATTTACTAATTCGATGGGCTCTTCTTCTATCAAGTTAATTGCTTTTTCATCAAAATAACCCGTAGTAATCAAGATACCTCTTGAAGCACCCTCGCCTTTTACAGTATCGACAAATCCCTTAACCTTTATAGCATCTACCGTTTTATTTGGTGGGTCTATTATACATAAAGCCAAGTATACTCCCCCAACCACAGGGGTCTCATCAATCATAGCTATTTCTAGTTCGCTGTTGTTGGCCCAGACCGAATGTTTGTGTTCAAGGTTGAACTTGGAGAGAAATTCTATGCACTTTTCTTGAAATGCGTCGCTATCTTTCAAAAAAGGCGGGATATCGTCCGAATTGTTAAAGTGGAGCTGGTCTTGCGGGGCTGGAGGTGATGTATTTTTAAGTAGCATTATTAAAATAATACCTACTAAAAAAGCGACACCAGATATTAGAAAAAGTCCCACTATTTAATCATTTCGTCCCATATTTTTTCTTTTTCGCCATTTTTTATATGACGATCATTCGCAATCATTTGGCGAATGGCAATCCAGAAAACAAAGCCGACGATCGGAAGCATGGCTCCAATGGGCATATTATCGGGTTTTAAAGCGATAAGGAGAAAGTTCTCTAAAGGTGATAGTCCCATAATTTATATCTTATAAAGTGTTTATATGATGTATTTTACTCTTTATTCTCCAGATGAAGCAATATAAATTCATTAAAAAATTGCTTCTAATTTATTCATCCTCGTCCTCTTCTTCATCCTCGTCCTCTTCTTCCTCTTCTTCACCTTCACCATCTCCAAGCACAAGCGAGTCATCATATTCCGCGGTATTGTAAGATATTAAATAATTCTTGATAGAGTCAACTTGGGCATCAACAGGGCCAATAGTGTTTAGTTCCTTAAATTTNCTTTTTGCGATTAATTCTTCCCCTTTCATCTCCCAATGAGANGGCATCTTGGTCCAGGGAATCATTTTTCTTGTATGTTTCAACCACTTTGGAATCCAATTTTGGCGTAATCGATCCCCTGCTATGCTAAAATCTATTCCCTTCTCACCCTCATCATGGCANTTGCCGCAATCCATATAATTAACTGCCTTAACACCAGTTTCNATTTGATCCTTAGCCTTTATAGTGTTCACGCCGGCTTCATATTTATTCTCTGTAGGTGACATAGCCTCAAAATAGGCTGTCAGATCACGAGCCTCTTTATCTGTAAAATTAAATGTTGGCATACGCACTTTTACCCATTTTCTAACAGGAGTTGGATTCTTTAGAAAAGAGTATAGCCATGAACCTTTTATCCTCTCACCTACATGATATTCATCCAACTCAAGGGGTGGAGGGTATAAAGCTTTGGCCTTAATATATTTTTGTATAATACCACCCTCTCCTTCGACATGATGACAACCTTTACAATTATACTTTGTGATTAGGCGACGACCCGTCTCAAGAGTCCGCTCTTTTTCAGATAAAACTTTTCTATAATTCTCTGGAATAGTTGTTCCGTTAAATCCTTTTAACAACACAACCAAAGCATCAATTTCATCAGGCGCTAGGCCAAAGTTTGGCATCTTATCTAACACGCGTTCGGTGCGAAATGAATCAGGTTTTTTCAATTTGGTTCGAGCCCATGCCTCCCATGTATGTGGGATATGTGAATCGCCATACTCTAACTCACTAGTCATTTTTCGGCCAAAAAACGATAACTCTGGACCAATCCGTCCTTCCTTCTCCATTCCGTTAATATCATGACAGGCATAACAACCACGAGTCCTAACAACCTTCTTGCCATGATCAATCAGTGCTTGATTTTTGATAGCCTTTTTAATGCCAGGTATGACCTTCTTTTCTCCATGCATCATGAGGTATGAGGCTATGTCATTGGCTTGATCATTGGAAAGCCTGAGGTTAGGCATAAGACTTCTGTGGTTATAGCTTTTTGGATTACTCAGCCAAGTTGTAACCCAATCAGCGTTAACCTTACTAGCAATTCGACTAAGATCTGGGCCGAATACTTCACCTTGACCATCAATCTCGTGACAGGCTAGGCAACCAACAGTTTTAAAAAGTTTTTTACCTTGGTCCGGATTACCAAAAATAAATTTTTCGGAGAGGGAATAGTCTTTGTCAGATGATGCAATTAGATAAGCAGCTACGCCAAAGGCATCCTTGTCGTCAAATCCAAAGTTCGGCATTCTTGTTTTTGGCAAATATTCTTTTGGGTTTTTAATCCAGCGATAAAGCCAACTTGGATCAACTTTAGATGATATGCGGTTTAATCGTGGCCCGACCTTTGCCTCCTCACTATAACCNTCTGCCAAATGACATCCATGGCAGCCAAGTTTAAGGAAAAGCCGTTTTCCCTTNGATAAAATAGGAGCACCTTCAAGATTTATAACTCCAGCATGGCAATTACGGCAAGTTGCTTGTTGAAAAATNCCGNGATTCATCGGTTCGTTAATTTCAGCTGTCTGATCCATTTCATGGTGAGAACCGTGAGCATGTTCAGCTGGCGCCGTTGCTGTACCCTGACCAAGATGGCACCAAGTACAACCTGTACGCTTTGGAGGATGTTTGTTAATCAGAATATCTAAGTTCGGGTGGGTCTTGAGAGGCTGTTCATGTTTATCATAGTACTTGTCATCATAAGAGATATGACATGTTTGACACCGGTCAACCTTGTAAGTTATTTCAGAAAAATTATTTTTACCGAAACCTGGAATAACCGTCTGTTCAACTGCAGAAGGCCGGTAGATAAAAGGAAANGGCTTGTAAAAGTCCATTGTACGCTGCGCGTCATCTCTTCCACGAGTCAAACTCTTTAATTCTTTTTCTAATTTTACTCGCTCTGCCTTCTCGGCCAAAAGTTTGTCTTCCGCTACACTAAGCAGCCTTTCTTTCTCTTCAANTCGAGGAAGCCAACTATCAACCTCTTTTTCAAGTAGTTTGACTTTATCGAATTGCACATCATAATTTTGCCCTTCGTGCATCGCTTTTTTATAATAGTAGTAAGCTTCATCAAGTTCACTTCCTGCAAACTTTTTTCCTTCAACAGCTTCCCCAAGTTTTATCTCTGCTTCTAATACTTCGTCGAGTAAGACTTGATACTCATCTAAATCATCTAGCTTGACATCTTCTTGATTTAAATCATTTGTTAATTCTTGTTCCTTAGATATAATCTCTTTATCAATGCTTTTCCATTTATCCTCAGCCCTCGCATACTGTGTCTTGAAGTATTCTCCTTGGTACTGCTTAAATCCCCGACGAGTGAATTCGTCATCCCAGAAAGACCAAAGGGTGACAAACAAAAGAGCTCCAGCAGTAATAAAGAAAAGGAAACTAAACGAAGTTTCCTCATCCACGAACGGCTTACTCTCTTTGCTCGTTTCATCTTCTGGTTTCATATCTTCAGAATCACTCAATGCAAAACCTCAATAAAATCAGACAGTTGAAAAAAATACTCAGTTATATATTAATCCAGGGTGTAACCAATATATATTTAATATTAAACCCGATTCTCAAAACAATCTTAATCACCATGCCTATCATGATGAGATAAAGCTGGACCTTAATAAACATACGTAAAAACCCAACATTTTTTATAGCTTTTCGTTCCGTGAAAAAATAAACCGCGGTACCTAAAGCAAAATAAGCGCTAAGTATTCCCCCACCAACCAACATAGCCATATTATACGTTCGCACTCCAAGCGCGTAGGGTAAATCCACATTTACCAGAGCAACTACTTTATGCGGATCCCAGTATTGCCAAGGCATAAACAGGTTCCATCCGGGTCCTCGCAAGAAAACACCCATAATAATAAGTGCGATCCACAACACCAAAAACCCAAAACTGTATACCCAGATAGCAACTTTTCTTTCGTGGTATGTGTAGTATCCGTTCCCTTTGGGGTTAATATCAAGGTAAGGAATCAACATAAGTCCTACTATGATAAGAACAGGTGCTACAACACCTGCAAACCAAGGGATCAAAATAAACGAGGATATCTTGGAGTCCAAGAAAGTACCAGGGGGCCTTAGAAGGATTTGGCGTCTTTGTAGGATTGGCAGCTTCTTCCAACGGCGCATCGATGACAATTGACCAAACGGTAAGACCAATTGTCACAAAAAGAGCGCAAAGAAACTCAAGCCGTACGAGATAAGGCCATACATGAACCTTCTCCTCTAAGCCTTCGACCTTATTTTTTGGGGTTTCCGCCACGAACTAACCTCTTAAGAGTAATTAATGAAAAGTGAATTATAGAGGACCCGAAATACCCCCATCTTTTCTTATGCGCCAGAAATGAACAATCATTAAGGCACCAGCAACCAAGGGAATAAAAATACAGTGCAACACATAAAAACGAAGAAGCGCAGGTGGACCCACTAGACTACCGCCAAGAAGCATGGAACGAGCATCGTATCTGGGACTGACACCAAAAACATACTCTTGAAATGGACCTTCGTGCCCGAGAAATGGTGTCGCACGAGCCATATTTGTTCCAACCGTAACAGCCCACATCGCTAGTTGATCCCATGGCAAAAGGTAACCGGTGAAACTAAGTAGTAAAGTAAATGTAACTAGAAATACGCCNATCACCCAGTTGAATTCGCGAGGTGGTTTATAGGAGCCCGTTAAAAAAACNCTAAACATGTGAAGCCATACAGTAATAACCATAGCATGAGCAGCCCATCGGTGCATATTACGCATAAGCATCCCAAAAGGAACATCATACTGGAGATATTTCATATCAAAATAGGCATACTCTCCTACGGGGCGGTAATAAAACATGAGAATAACACCCGTAACAACCGTAGAAAGGAACAAAAGAAATGTGATGCCGCCCATGCACCAGGTAAACTTTATTCTAAGGGCATGCCGATGAATTTTAACTGGATGAAGGTGGAGCCACACATTACTTACAATCTGCAACACCCGATTTCTTGGTGTATCAGCGTATCCATGTCGAAAGCTAGAGGTCCATAGCTGTGAATTTAAAACCTCTTTTTTAACCTCTTCGTACAGCTCTCCACTTTTTATCTTTTCAACCAGAGTCGCTAGGGTAGGAATTTCCGGTTTCTTTGCTGCCAAAATAAAAGTCCTCCAAAAATAAAAAAGAACGACGATAAAGAAAAATTAAGAAAACAAATGGTCCAAAATTAATATCAAATTAACAACTTTGATCCTGGTTTTCCCCATTCGCCCTTTTCATAAAGAAATTTTTTACTTTTATCAATCTCAATCATNCCATCTGGATCAAGGGTTATTTTAAGGTGCTCAAGTGGCCTCGGAGCTGGCCCTTCAAAGTTAGTACCATCCTTGGTAAACCCACTTCCGTGGCAAGGACATTTATATTTTTTCTCCGTGTTCAACCAACGTGGAGTACAACCTAAATGAGTACAAAGGCCAAATACGACGTAGATTCCCTCCAAGTCTCTTACAATCCACACTCGTTGAGATTTAATAAACTTAGTACTAACTTCCCCTACAGTGTAATCACTCGGCTTACCTGCTTTAAAAATAGGGGATGGTTCAAACAAAACACGAGGGAAAAGGAGGCGTGTGAAAAAAGCACTTGAAAGACCAAGCGTAGCCATGAAACTTCCCCAACCTGCAATAGAGAAAAAGTCCCTGCGTGACCAAATAGTATCATTAGCCTCATCTTTTTTAGATGATTTTTTACTAGCAGCTGCTACTGGCTTTTCGTTTTCATTGGTACTGGCCTCAGCCATAAAAATCTCCAGTAATTCAAACCTATACGATTTAAAAACATCTTACCACGTGAGAACATACTAAAGGCTTTATTCAAGAAAATTGGTTTTTTATCACAAAAGGAAAAACCAGTCAAGATAAGTTATTCACGCTACTTACATGGTTTTGTGTTGTTTTTTCACGGCTTTACTGCATAAGCGTGCTGCTTCCCTAATACCTTCAATTTCCTCTGACTTACCATTCGCTAAAGATAGAAAAGCACCAACTTTCATCCCTTTTTTAATAGCCAGTACTACCAAAGAAATCAACTGTGAAGCATTGGGAGAAACAAATTGGCCTCCAATGATAACACCACTTCTGGCATCAGCAACTATTTTAAAAAACCCGTCTTTTATTTCACCCAAAAACGAAAAATCCAAATGTTCAGATTTAGCAAAGCCCTCAACACCTCGAAACCCTTTATAATGAGCTTGTTCTGCGAAGCATCCTACAGTCGCTACTTCTGGCTTAGTGAAAAAAGTAAAAGGAATCCAGTCATAATTAATAGATTTATTTTTCCCCATTGCATTATCCGCCGCAATTTTTCCCTCTTCTTCTGAAATGCCCGATCTACTCCTTCGGCCAGTAATGCTTCCCACGGCAAAAACACCTGGCACGCTAGTTTCAAGCTTATCATTCACAAGGATTTCTTTATTGCCCCCTACCCTAACACCCAAAGTATCACATCCTAAATTTTCTGAATTACCTTGACGGTCCAAGTTTAAAATAATTTTTTCTGTTTGAAACTTAACACCTTCAGCTAAAGTTATATCTATCATCCCATTATTTTTAAAGTAAGACGAAATTTTCTTACCAAGCAAGAGTTTTACTTTTAAAGATTTAAGAGATTGTTCTAAGTTATTTTGGATCTCAGGGTCCTGGTCTAGAAACAGCCGAGAGTGCTCTGAACTTATGAAAACTTTACTGCCAAGCATCTGGTAAAAACTTGAAAGCTCACAGCCATAGCCCTCAGCTCCAACAATAAAAACTCGGTCAGGAATCGAATGGTTTTTGAAAACATCATCCGTTGGGACAATGATATCTCGTTCAAATGGAATGGTAGGAATAGAACCAGGGCTGGATCCTGTTGCTATAATAATTTTTTTTGTAGCTATATCAAAAGTCTTGTCATTCGATAACACTTGTACAAGGCATGAAGAGAGTGGTAACCCTCTGCCTATTTTAATCGTCACCCCAGCCTCAGCAAGTCTTTTCTTCCAGAGCTCAGAAAGTAACTGCAAGGTTCCTGTTATTTTGTGAAATAATTTTTCAGAGTCAATATAACCATTAAAATTAAAACCTGATTCTTTATTTCTTAATAGGCCAAGGCCAATCTTAAGTGGGTATATGCCTTTATGAATACACGAACCACCAATCTTTTCTTGCTCAACAATACAAACTTTTGAGCCCTGGTCAGCCGCACGTAAAGCAGCAGAAACTCCTGCAGATCCTGCTCCTAGAACTATGATATCAAATGATTCCACGAAACCTTAAGACCTGAGAGAAAAATATTTTTCAATGCAAAAAATCACAAAACACTAAATGAAGCAACTCCAATCAATAGAATTAGCCCTAATGACGCTAGTATTGCATGAAAAGTAATATTAATTTTGCGAGTTATTGGAATGACAAGAAGAAAATACACCAGCACTGAATATTTAAGCCATCCATTTTTAACAGGAGAGTGAGAAACCCACAAGAACATTGTATAGCTAAGAACAATAAAATAAAAAAGCAACCGGTGAGCTTTAAAACCTTTTTTTCGTTTGTCTTTCGGAAGTATGCTAACCCCGACAAGAATATTAACGATCGTTCCAAAAATAACAAAAGAAATAGCGATAAAACTTGGATCTAGGAATAGTCCCTTCAAGGTAGTCGCTTGCATATGCCAGGTTAACTATACAACTAAAATAAAAGGTGGTGCCGATGGGGAGATTCGAACTCCCACGGATCGCTCCATACGCCCCTCAAGCGCACGTGTCTACCAGTTCCACCACATCGGCACGCTGTGTGTGCTTCTCGTTACTCTGATTTTTTATCCTCGGCATCAGGCGTTGTCTCGGGAGAGCTCGTAGCGGCAGGGGTTTCTAAGTCCGGCATAACTGATCGGGATTTTTCTTTGGTGGACATTACACCCAAAGAGAGAGAGGTTATCATAAATAATATTGCAATAGCCGTGGTCGTTTTGGTTAAAAAATTTCCCGCACCGGAACTACCGAACATAGTTTGGCTACTACCAGCTCCAAGGCCGGAACCCATTGCTGCTCCCTTTCCTGATTGTAATAGAATCACAAGAATAAGAAAAAGAGTGCAAGTAACGTGCACAATAATAATTGCGGTATGCATAAAATTTAATCCCCTTTAAAACGATGATTTGATTATATCATAAAAAGATTTTGACCTAAGACTTGCTCCTCCAACCAATAGACCGTCGACGTCGGGTTGAGCCATTAGCGCCGGACTACTCTGAGAATTGACACTACCTCCATATAAAATACGTGTAACTCTTGACAGGCTTTTCCCAATTGACTTTTCACACCAACTACGAATAAAACCATGAACATCCTGTACTTGATTAGGATTGGCCGTATTCCCAGTTCCTATGGCCCAAATAGGTTCATAAGCTATCGACAAGCTATTTAATTGATCTTCACTTAATCCTTCTAGGCAAGCAGTCAGCTGTCTTTCTATCACATCATTGGTTTTACCTGAATTACGCTCGCCCATAGACTCGCCAATACAAAGAATAACATCCAGTCCGCTTTGGCAAGCAAGAAATATCTTTTTGTTGATTAACCCATCCGATTCCTGCTGATATTGCCGTCTTTCAGAATGGCCTAATATTACATAATCACAACCTGCATCTTTAAGCATATTAGCTGAAATTTCTCCCGTTTGCGCTCCCTCTGCTATTGAAGCTAAATTTTGACCGGCGAGCAGGACCTTGCTCCCCTTCTAGATATTGACGAACTACGGAAATAGATGTAAACGGTGGCGCAACAACAATATCAATAGTCCCTGCACAATCTGAGATGTTTAGTAGTTCTTCAACCCATTTTCTGGAAGACGAAATAAGCATATTCATCTTCCAGTTACCTACAACTATAGGGCGCCTCATAACTTCTATAACCCCTTACTTACAATCATTTTCAATAAATCGCAAACTCGTGAGGAATAACCCCACTCGTTGTCATACCAGGCTAAAACTTTCACCAACCTCTTATCTATGACTTTTGTAGCTAACCCATCAACAATTGATGAGTATTCATTCCCCTGATAATCTACTGATACAAGAGGTGTGTCCTCATAGTCTAGAATACCCTTTAAGTCAGTCTTTGAAGCATGTTTAAACAAATCATTAACTTCTGGTGCTGTCGTATCTATACCAACATCAGCAACAAAGTCGACAATAGAAACATTTGGCGTTGGTACTCTAATAGCCATACCATCCAGCTTACCCTTTAATTCGGGTAGGACCAAGGCGACAGCTTTCGCAGCTCCAGTAGTTGTAGGAATCATGGACACGGAAGCGGCTCGTGCTCTACGCAAATCCTTATGAGGCAAGTCTAGAATTTGTTGATCATTGGTAAATGAATGAATCGTTGTCATTACGCCTCTTTCAATGCCTAGGTTGTTATGCAGGACCTTTACTATTGGCGCGAGACAATTGGTTGTGCAAGAAGCATTGGAAATAATATGATCAGACTCAGCTTTGTACCGATCGTCATTAACACCGAGGACTAGAGTTACATCAGGGTCAGTCGCTGGGGCAGTGATTAAAACTTTTTTTGCCCCTGCTTTAACATGTTTTTCTGCGGCAGAACGTTTGGTAAATAACCCAGTGGACTCTACAACTATATCAACACCCAACTCCTTCCAGGGCAACGTTTCAGGGTCACGATCTGCCAAAATACGAATAGATTTGCTATTTACACTAAACCCTTCCTCAGTGACTTTGATTTTGGCAGAATTTATTCCCTGAACAGAATCATATTTGAATAAATGGGCTAAGGTTTTAGGGTCTGTCAAATCATTTATCGCTACGACGTCAAATAAAGAAGAACAATCGCTATCATTGATAATGCACTTAAGAACGTTCCTTCCAATTCTACCGAATCCATTTATAGCCACTTTTACAGACATGAACAAATTTCCTCCAAAAAGGATCTACAAAATCAGCCGAAAACCCGAAAATAGTATAAATTTAAAATTTTAAAACAGGGCACTAAAGGGGACTTGAGGCTCTACATTTTACTAGTTTGACAGTGAGGGAAGCTATTGAATTAGAGAGATGTAAGCGTAGAAACACAAATCACATCCCTTTATGTCTCAAAAGACTGATTATGCAAAACTTAGAATCTCAAGTCAATAATAACATTTAAATGTATGAGATATAGGTGAAATGCGTAGGGACGACAGGAGACTCATTCAGTGCTAATCCTCAACGGTCCCTAGAGAAGAAAATAATATTCTGTCAATTTCATCGCCTAAAACAATGGAACCTTCTACTTTATTTATCAGCTGTGCATATTCAAGGGTTAAGGCTTCTTCTTCCTTAATAGAAATTTCCAAATCTGACTCCAATTGTTCACGTTCTTCCTCCAAATCCCGCCTGGTTCCGTCCAAAGTAATTTTTTTTACAAGTGCTTGCTCCTTTTTCTCAAGAATTTTGGACCTTGCATTGTGCATTTCTGTTTGGAGTAAA
>JGI26255J51710_1000797_pt1 | contig 11927 bp, 10 predicted proteins | sample SaaInlV_135m_DNA_2_FD_51710 | JGI IMG/M metagenome (IMG submission 51710)
TCTATTTTTGCTATTTTTGGAGTTTCTGTTTTTTGATTATGTAATCCATTACCTAAAATTTGTAAAACTTCAATTGGAATTTTTAATTTTAATCTATATTTTTCTATGATTCTCATTGCGTCTGCATATGTTGTATCATCCATGTATGTTGTACCTGATGCAATTGATGATAGATCATCCCCTTCTACATCTGACATTACCAAACCTATTCCTTGACATTTCATATTTTCTACCAATTTTCCGCCTTTGATTTTTGACAGGTGTTTTCTAACACAATTAAATTCTTGAATGGTTGCCCCTGATTTTAACAGTAAATCTGTAACGTGAACTTTATCACTTAATGTAATTTCATCAGGCATTGCAAGTAATGCTGATCCTCCACCTGAAACAAGAAAAATGATTAATTCTCCTCTTTTTTTGTTATCAACAAACTTCATTACTTCTTTTGCAGCTTTTACACTGGTCTTGTCTGGTTTTGGATGCCCTGAATTAAAAATTTGAAATTTTTTACTCTTGATTTTTGCTTTTGAGCCTTTTGGGATTACAATTATGCCACTTTTAATTGAAATTATTGAATTTAATGCCCTAGTCATAGAATCTCCTGCTTTTCCAAACGCTACTGTGTAGATGTTGGAGTACTTTTCAATATTGAATATTTTCCCATTTATTTTAATTTCATTTGGAGTTACATATTTTGAAATTATATTTTCTGGATTTGCTGCTTGAAGGCCTGATTCTAAAATTTCTAAACAATCTTTTTTCTTTTCAGTGATTGCTAATTCATCAAAATTTTGAATAATCATAATGATTTACATCACTGTAAGATATAATAAACAAACCCGTGATGTCTGATTTATGCACACACTACGCATTCCAAAAATTATTAATTTTGGAGAAAATGCACTTGCTGAAACAGAATATCCAAAGAACGCCCTAGTTGTTACAACCGTTCCGCCAGCATTGTCTGACAAATGGTTAGCAAAAATGGGAATTCAGGATTATATGCTGTATGATCAAGTAAAACCTGAACCATCTATTGAGGATGTCAATAAGGTCATTTCTGAATTCAAAGACAAAAATCCTTCAGTCTTAATTGGACTGGGCGGTGGAAGTTCACTGGATGTAGTAAAATACGCTGCACCTGAATTGAAGAAAGAAAAAATTCTAATTCCAACTACATTTGGAACTGGAGCTGAAATGACAACCTATTGTGTTCTCAAATTTGATGGAAAAAAGAAATTGTTACGTGAAGACAGATTCTTAGCTGACATGGCTGTAGTTGATTCCTACTTTATGGANGGAACTCCAGAACAAGTCCTCAAAAATTCTGTCTGTGATGCATGTGCTCAAGCTACTGAAGGTTACGATAGTAAACTTGGTAATGACTTGACTAGAACTCTCTGTAAACAAGCATTTGAGATTCTTTATGATGCAATTATGAATGACAAACCAGAAAATTATCCATANGGATCAATGTTATCTGGAATGGGATTCGGAAATTGTTCTACAACATTAGGACATGCATTGTCTTATGTGTTCTCAAATGAAGGGGTACCTCATGGATATTCTTTATCTTCTTGTACTACAGTTGCACACAAGCATAACAAATCAATCTTCTATGATAGATTCAAAGAAGCAATGGACAAACTTGGTTTTGATAAATTAGAACTCAAAACTGATGTTTCAGAAGCTGCTGATACTGTCATGACTGATAGAGGTCATTTGGATCCAAATCCAATACCAATATCCAAAGATGACGTCGTAAAATGTCTTGAAGATATCAAAACAGGTAATTTATAAAAAAATTCATTTTTTTTACCTTTTTTCTTTTATCTATGCTGTAAAATTGGCATATGCACTAAACTTTTTATTGTAAGGTACTTTTGTGTATGTACTTGGCATCAAAACAACTCAAATTTGGTATTCAAAATGGACTAAATGTTGCAAGAGCTGGATATACTGAAGATCAGATTATTACTGCATGTCAACTCGCTGATCGAACTGGTTATGATTCTATTTTCTATATGGACCACACAAATGTTCCTCAATGGAAAAATGCAACTGTTTTAGATCCGTGGGTTATGTTATCTGCAATTGCTGCAGTTACAAACAATGTTGAGTTGGGAACTTGTGTACTGATGCAATTAGAAGACATCCATCAAATATCGCACTAGCTGCAATTACCCTTGATAGAATTTCTAAAGGCAGAGCAATTCTTGGTATTGGTGCTGGAGAGGCACAAAATCTTAAAGAATTTTGTATTCCATTTGAAAAACCAGTTTCAAAATGGGCTGAACAAATTGAAGTTATCAAAAAATTATATGATTCTAATCCTGATAATACTGTAGATTATGAAGGCAAGTATTATCAATTAAAACAAGCATGCTTACAAGCTGCACCAATCAGAAAACCACATCCTCCAACTTACATGGCTTCTGGTGGTAAACGTACACTTGCATTAACTGGTAAACTTGGTGATGGTTGGTTACCAATTGGTTATACTCCTGAATTATTTGAAGATCATAGAAAACAAATTGAAGTTTCCATGGATGCAAATAACAGAACACAAGAAGATAAGGATAATTTCCAAATGGCATTAGATATTGATGTTTATTTCTCTGATGATACTGAGGCTTCTTGGACTAAAATGAAAGAAGCCGTTAAAGTCAGCCTCTTCAAACCTGAAATTTTAAGAGTTCACGGATTAAAAGAAATTGAAGGATTTGATTTTGTCAAATACTTTACAGAATATTCAATGTCTGATCAAAGTTGGATTGTAAAAATGAGAGAAGCTGCAACTAAAATCCCTGATGCTATTGCAAGATCTTCTACTGCAGTTGGTACCCCTGAGGATATGATTCCTATCTTTGAGAGATTCATGGAGGCTGGTGTCAATCACTTTGTAATTAGATTCTGGGGCAAGAATTACTTTGGCTCTATTGATAAATTTGCAAGTCATGTAATGCCTGTATTACGTGAAAAACACAAACAAAAAAATTCTTAATTTTAAATTTATAGAAAATCCTTTACTATGTCCTATACTTGATGTAATTATGGATGACGATATTCCTGAAGTTGTAAAAAAATGTCTTGATATTTTAGATGATAATTTGGACATTATTTCTAATATTGAATTAGATTTAGATGATGAAAAAAATAATGATTTAACTCCAGATATGTCGCTTCATAATTTGTATGATATGACTGAAGATGTTGCAGAATCTGAGAAAATCAAACGTGCAGAATCTAAATTCATTAGAAGACAATCTAAAAATTCTTAGCGATTTCGTGAATTATGTTGATGTTTGTTTTTTGCTAACTGCTTTACTTTTCTTTTAGTTTGTTGTTTGAGTAATCTTTTTCTTGTTCTCTCTGTTCCACTTGTTGAGCCTTGAACAATTTTTGTTTTACTTCCATCTTTTAACATAATCACTTTTCCCTTAAATCTAAATTCCACATCTCTACATTTGATGTAATATCGTTTAAGACAGAAAAATATTCTGTTATTTGTCCCATGCATTTCTTTAACCTCTTTTGATTTTTTTAATTCATTGAGTATGTTTCGAAGTAAACCTTTGTCGATATCTGTTATTCTGTGTAATTCCCTAAACCAGATAAATTTTGATTGTGAACCCCATTCTTCCAAAAGATCTATCACTTCTTTTGTGGCTTCTTCTGTTTCTTCATTTTGAATCATTATTTTGATTAATTTATTGCTAAATTTAGCAATTTACATTAATGAAAAGTTTGAATCAATAAAGTCAATTTTTAGAATGTTCTATGTTTTTGATTATTTTTGTGATTATTTGTCATGAGTGATAAATTAAAGAATGAATGTAATGAATTAGGATGCAGAATACTCCAGATAAAAGAATTAGCAAGAGAATTAGATGCTGAATAGTTCTACCTTTTTGCTTTTTTCTTTCGTTCTTTTATTCTTGATTTTGTAACTTTAACTGATTGTTTTTGATTATTTTCCATTTTATTTGCAATTGAATCAATTTGTTTGATGATTTTAGATTGCTCTTCTGTGGAATTTGATTTTAGTAATTTCTTTTTTAATTTTTTTAATTGATTTGAATATCCATCAAATTCCCCTTTCAAATCATCTAGATATGGATCCTTCATGATGATTTTAAATTGTTCTTATATTTTAGGCATTTTTTTTAAATTCAGTATTGGTATTTTGATCTTAATTTATAATATTATTTTTCTTAAATTACCTCATGCAACTTGTTGGAATTCTTCAAATAAAATCAATTGAAAAAATTAAAGAATTTCTTAATGAGGAACATGTTGGACGAATATCTAGTATTGATAAAAATGGTTTTCCACAAATAATTCCGATGAATTTTGTTTTTCTTAACGGTGCTATCTACATGCATTCGCATGTAAAGGGTGAAAAATTAGATAACATGTCTGAAAATAATAAAGTAGGTTTTGAGGCTGACAGGGAATTGGAATTTTTACCATCATACTTTGAGGATCCTCATAATGCTGCTTTAGCTGATACTTTGTACATTAGTGTTGTAATCAAAGGAGTCAGTTCTTTTGTTTCTGATAGAGAAGAAAAAACATTAGCTTTGAATGAATTAATGAAAAAATACCAACCTGAAGGGTACTATGATCCGCTTCAATCTGATACACGTGTAATTAATGCTGTTGCTATCATAAAAGTAACTCCGCAAACACTTCATGGAAAATACAAGATTGGCCAACACATGAATTCTGATGATAGAATGACTTTAGCTCAAAAAATTTCTAAAAAAAATTCTCCAACTGCTAAAAGTACTTTGAAGATAATGGGTTTTGAAGAAATTGATGGTGAATTAAGAATGGTTGATGAACCTGTATGGTAATTTTATCTTGATATCACCATTGCTTTAAATTCAGTTTTTAGTGATTGTAACTGTTGCAACAAATCTCAAAATTTGAACTGGTATCTGATTATTCTCCTACAGGTGATCAGCCTCAAGCTATTGATGCTCTGGTTGAAGGTGTACAGAAAAAATCAGTTCAAACTTTACTTGGTGTTACTGGAAGTGGTAAGACTTTTTCAGTTGCAAATGTAATTGCTAGAACTGGTAAAAATACACTAGTAATTTCTCACAATAAAACACTTGCAGCACAACTTTATGCTGAATTAAAACAATTTTTCCCAAAAAATAATGTCGGTTATTTTGTTTCTTATTATGATTATTATCAACCTGAAAGTTATTTACCTCAAACTGATACCTATATTGAAAAAGATACTCAGATTAATGAAAAAATTGAAAAATTAAGACTAGAGGCAACTGCAATGCTGTTATCTGGAGAACCTACAATTATTGTCTCAACTGTATCTTGTATCTACTCTCTTGGTAATCCTCAAGAATGGAAAGATTCTTCAATTTTAGTTGGTACTGGTGATGAAATTAAGCGAACTGATTTAATTCGAAAATTAGTTGATGCCNGATATGAGCGAAATGATGTTGAGGTTTCCCCTGGAAATTTTAGAGTAAAGGGTGATACTATTGATATTACTCCTGCATACTCTGAGGATATAATTCGAATTTCTATGTTTGGTGATGAGATTGAAAAAATAACTTTACTTGATCATGTTTCATTAAAAGAAAAAAAGAAAATAACTCAAATGACAATTTTTCCTGCAAAACATTATCTAATTGCTAAGGATGCTAGTAAAAGAGCTGTTGCGTCAATTAGAGATGAACTAAAATATCATTTACCTACATTAAATGAACTTGAAAAACAACGACTTGAAATGAGAACAAATTATGATTTAGAAATGATTGAAGAATTAGGATATTGTTCTGGTATTGAAAATTACTCTAGACATTTTGATGGGCGCAATAAAGGTGATAAGGCATATTGTCTAATGGATTTTTTTGGTGATGATTATCTTTTGGTAATTGATGAATCTCATGTTACATTACCTCAATTACATGCAATGTACAAAGGTGATTATTCTCGAAAAGACAAACTTGTAACATATGGATTTAGATTACCTAGTGCATATGATAATCGACCATTAAAGTTTGAAGAATTTGAAGATTATATTCAAAATACTATTTTTGTTTCAGCTACCCCTTCTGATTATGAAAAGAAAATATCTGCAAAGATTGTTGAACAACTAGTAAGGCCCACTGGATTACTTGATCCTCAAATTGAAATTAGACCTACTAAAGACCAAATGGATAATTTAATTTCTGAAATAAATAAACGTGCTAAAAATTCTGAGCGTGTTTTAGTGACTACTTTAACTAAAAGAATGGCTGAGGATTTAGCTGAATATCTCTCAAAAAAAGATGTTAAGGTTAGATACATGCATTCAGAAATTGATGGATTACAAAGAACTGAAATTATTCGCCAATTACGCCTAGGTGAATTTGATGTTTTAGTTGGAATTAATCTTTTACGTGAGGGTTTAGACATTCCAGAGGTTTCCCTTGTAGCAATTTTAGATGCTGATAAAGAAGGTTTTTTGAGAAATTTTACTAGCTTAATTCAAACTTGTGGTAGAGCTGCAAGAAATGTATCTGGTACTGTAATAATGTATGCTGATACAAATACAAAATCTATGAAAAATACTATCAATGAAACTATTCGTCGTAGAAAAAAACAAATTTTATACAATCAAGAATATGGCATAACTCCTAAATCAATTATGAAATCTGTACCTGAACAGGAAATTGCATTGGATGAATCAAAATTAAAATCAATACATGATCTTAGAAATGATGTGATTGATTTAGATGCTCAAATGAAAAAGTTTTCTGAAGAATTAGATTTTGAGCAAGCCATTTCTTGTAGAGATAGAATAAAAAGATTGGAAAAGGAGATTGAATTTAGAAATGATAGATAATAAATTAAAAATTAGAGGTGCACGTCATCATAATTTAAAAAACATTGATGTTGATATTCCAAAAAATAAACTAGTTGTAATTAGTGGTTTATCTGGTTCTGGAAAATCTACTTTAGCTTTTGATACAATTTATGCTGAAGGACAACGACGATATGTTGAATCTCTTTCTTCATACGCTCGTCAATTTTTAGAAATGATGGATAAACCTGATGTTGATTCTATTGATGGATTATCCCCTGCAATTGCAATTCAACAAAAAACTACTAGCAAAAATCCACGTTCTACTGTTGGTACTACAACTGAAATTTATGATTACATGCGTTTACTTTACGCTAGAATTGGAATTCCTCATTGTACAAATTGTAAACGAAAAATATCTACACAATCTGTTGAAAGAATTTGTGATTCTGTTCTCAAAGATTTTTTGGGACAAAAAATATTGATTCTATCTCCACTTATTCAAAGAAAAAAGGGTACCTATGAGAAACTCTTTGAGCAAATTAAGAAAGATGGATATTCTAGAATACGCCTAAATGGTGAAATTTTGAGCCTAGATGATGGTATTCCTCCATTGGATAGGCAAAAATGGCACAATATCGAAATTGTTGTCGATAGAATATCTACAAGTAAATCTGAACGATCTAGAATTTTTGAGGCTATTCAAACTGCAATTAAAGCATCAAAAGGTGATGTAATGATTTCATCTGATAAATCTGAAAAAATCTTTTCTCAAAATAACGCCTGTCCTCATTGTGGATTAACAATTGGTGAGTTAGAACCACGAAATTTTTCATTTAATTCTCCTTTTGGATTGTGTAAAACATGTAATGGATTGGGAGTTAAAATGGAATTTGATGCTGCTTTAGTAATTCCTGATAAATCTAAATCTATTTTGGAAGGGGCAATTGTTCCTTGGAGTGGTAGATTTTCTGCATTTAGAAAACAAGCATTAGGTACAGTTGGTGAAAAATTTGGATTTGATTTAATGACTCCAATTGAAAAAATAAAACCAAAACACCTTGAAATTATTTTAAATGGAACAACTGATTTAATTAATTTTCAATATAATTCTAAATCTGGTGACTCTTCATGGAAATATACAAATGCGTTTGAAGGTGTACTTGTAAATCTTCAACGTGTTTTTCTAGAAACTGATTCTGAATCAAAACGTGAATGGCTTAAACAATTCATGCGTGATACTCATTGTAATACATGTGATGGTAAAAAACTAAAACCTGAATCACTTGCAGTTACAGTTAATGATTTGGGAATAATGGATGTGTGTAATTTATCAATTACAAATTGTTTTGATTTCTTTTCTAATTTGAAATTAACTGACACTGAACAACATATTGCAAGAGATATTTTAAAAGAAATTAAAGAACGGTTAGAGTTTTTAATTAATGTTGGATTAAACTATCTTTCATTAAATCGTCTTTCTTCTACTCTTTCTGGTGGTGAATCTCAAAGAATTCGATTGGCTACTCAAATTGGTTCTAATCTTACTGGTGTTTTGTATGTGCTTGATGACCTACCATTGGATTACATCAGCGTGATAATGCAAGGTTGATTAAAACGCTAAACAAGCTACGAAATCTTGGTAATACTGTTATTGTTGTAGAGCATGACGAGGAAGTTATACGAAATTCAGACTGGATAATTGATTTAGGTCCTGGTGCTGGGGTGCATGGTGGAAATATTGTCTTTGAAGGAACAATTAAAAAAATTCTACAGGCAACTAAATCTGTAACTGGAACTTATCTTAAAGATAATTCTCTAATTGTTTTAAAAAATAAAATACGTAAACCTGAGGGTTCATTAATTATTAAAGATGCATCTGAAAATAATTTAAAAAATATTGATGTTGAAATTCCTCTAGGACTTTTTGTATCTGTAACTGGAGTATCTGGTTCTGGAAAATCTACTTTGATTAATGATATTTTACTCAAAAGTATCGAGAATCATTTTTCTAAAACTCATATTCGTTCTGGTGATCATAAAGAAATTTCTGGTTTGGATAATATTGATAAAGTAATTGCCATTGATCAATCCCCTATTGGTAGAACTCCTCGCTCAAACCCTGCAACATACATTGGTGCATTTACTCCCATTCGAGAATTATACTCTAACACTGCATTATCAAAAGAACGTGGATACAAACCAGGACAATTTTCATTTAATGTTGCTGATGGTAGATGTTTTGCATGTGAAGGTGATGGTGTTAAACAAATTGAAATGCAATTTCTATCTGATGTGTATGTTAAATGTGATGAGTGTAAGGGAAAACGATACAACTCTGAAACTCTATCTGTATTGTATAAAGGAAAAAATGTTTCTGATGTTTTACAAATGACTGTTTATGAAGCATTAACTTTCTTTGAGAATGTTCCTTCAATTCAAAGAAAATTACAAACTGTTAATGATGTTGGTTTGGGATATATCAAACTTGGACAATCCTCTACCACTTTATCTGGTGGTGAGGCTCAACGTGTAAAACTTGCTTCAGAATTATCTAAACGTGGTACTGGAAAAACTCTATACATCTTAGATGAGCCTACTACTGGCTTGCATTTTGCAGATGTTCAAAAATTATTGGATGTTTTAAACAGATTAGTAAATTTGGGTAATACTGTTGTTGTAATTGAACATAATATGGATATCATCAAAAATTCAGACTGGTTAATTGATTTAGGTCCTGAAGGTGGAGATGAGGGAGGTCGTATTGTTACTGTTGGTACTCCTTCTGATGTTTCAAAATCTCCTGGTAGCTATACTGGAAAATATCTAAAAAAATTATTGTAAAATGACATTTGATATCTCTAAAGTAATCATTCCTACAAATCCTGGAATTTATTTAATGAAAAATTCTGATGGAAAAATTATCTATATTGGAAAAGCAAAAAATTTGAAAAACCGTGTTCGTTCTTATTTTAATAAAAATCAAAATTATAAAACTCAAAAATTAGTTGAAAATATTTCTGAAATTGAATTTGTNTTAACTGATAATGAAAGTGAGGCTTTTCTTTTAGAGTCTAACATGATTAAAAAATATCGGCCTCGATTTAATATTGAATTAAAAGATCAACAACGTTATACTTATCTGCGATTATCTGATGAAAAATATCCTCGATTATTAGTGGCTCGACGAACAAGAGATGGTAAGTTTTTGGGTAAAGGAAAATTCTATGGGCCTTTCACTCAAGGAAGTTCAAAATTACTTACAATTGGAACTCTTAGAAAATCATTTCAAATAAGAATTTGTAAAACTCTTCCAAAAAAAGTATGTCTTGAATATCATTTAGGTAACTGTGAAGGTCCTTGTGAATTCAAAGATGCTCAAGAAAAATATCCTGAACATGTAAAAAAATTAGAAGATGTTCTAAAGGGAAAAAATGATACTAAAATTTTTACAAAAAAATTAAAAGATGAAATGTATCAAGCAGCTGAATCTCAACAATTTGAGCGTGCAAAAGATATTCGTGACACGCTAATTAGGCTTGGAAGTCTTCAAACTAAACAAAAAATGGAGTATGTTGAAAATTCTGATGAAGAATATTTTGGCATTGGAATTCAACAACAAACTGCAACTGTAATGAATTTTAGAATGATCAATGGTGTGATTCGAGACAGTGACAAATTTTTTTTGATTTGGTAGGTGATAATTCCTTTTCAAATTTTCTTTACCAGTATTATTCTACACATAAAATTCCAAAATTAATCATTACAAGTGAACTTCCTGAAAATCAAAAATTATTGGAATCTTTATTGTCTGAACAATCTGGATTTATTGTAAAAATAATGACTCCTACAAGAGGTAAGAAAAATGATATTATGAATTTAATTTTAAAGAATATTCAATTAATTCACTCTAAGGGTGCTAATCCTGCCTTAATTGAATTACAAGAAATTCTAAATCTACCATCACTGCCTAACATCATTGAATGTTTTGATATTTCTAATCATGGTGCTGAATTTGCAGTTGGTTCTATGGCTAGTTTTGTGAATGGAATTCCAAATAAATCTGGATATCGAAAATTCAAAATTAAAACAATTACTGGTAGGGATGATTTTGCAATGATTGGTGAAATTATTAAAAGAAGATATTATCGATTATTAGAAGAAAATTCTACATTACCTGATTTAATTTTGATTGATGGTGGTAAAGGACAATTAAGTGCAGCATTGAAATCTTTGGAATCACTTGGATTAAAATTACCTTGTATATCCTTAGCAAAAGAAAATGAAGAAGTATATCTTCCTAAAATTAAAAATCCTATAATAATTCCTAAACATAAAGAATCATTAAAAATTTTACAATACGCTAGAGATGAAACTCATAGATTTGGTGTTGCATACAATCGTACTATACGTAAAAATCAAATAAAATAAAAAAGAAAAATTTTGGTTAGTTTACACTAACGCTTCCAACCATCCAAGGATGAACCATACAGAAGTAATCATAACTTCCTGCTTCATCAAAGGTAAATGCATAATTTGCACTTGCCATTAGTAAGCTACTGTCAAATACACCTGATGGACCCATTGCTGGACTGCCGCCAGTTACTGTGTGTGCTGCAGTGTCGATGTTTGCCCATTCTACAGTATCTCCTGCGTTAATTGAAACTCTTGCTGGTGAAAAACATTCATCGGTTGTTTCACAACCTGGAACTGCTGTTCCTACTGGAATGTCTACGATAACTGTTTTTGGTGCGGCTGCTGCTTCTGCTGCGGCTTTGTCAGCTGCTGCTTCTGCTGCGGCTTTGTCAGCTGCTGCTTGTGCTGCGGCTTTGTCAGCTGCTGCTTGTCTATCTTGTAATGAATCAGCACTTACTGAATTTCCTGCTTCTGCTTCAGCTCTAATTTTAGCTGATAACTCAGCACCAAAAGCGCCAGATGACGTTTCTGATTCTGAGATTGGAGTTGAAACTGATGGTGTGGTTGTTGGTGAATAATCTACTGAATCACCTACTGCGGCAATTCCTACACCTACTAGTGCAATAGCTATTGAAAAGACTATTGCAGCTTTATCCATACTTGTCATTACTTGAAAAATTCTTGTTACGTT